>Ga0222429_100143_pt1 | contig 110109 bp, 94 predicted proteins | sample 1B50Ametagenome_FD_182475 | JGI IMG/M metagenome (GOLD analysis project Ga0222429, IMG submission 182475) | Enriched microbial communities from leaf-cutter ant dump, University of Wisconsin, Madison, United States - 1B50A (version 2) | ecosystem: Environmental > Terrestrial > Nest > Insects nest...
CGAAATTAACCTTAAATACTTACAGATATGTTTATCGTAGATAACTATGCATTGGCCGTCATTTTCTGCGTGATCACCATGATCTGCTGGGGATCGTGGGGAAATACCCAGAAGCTGGCGGGGAAATCGTGGCGGTTTGAGCTTTTCTACTGGGACTACGTGACCGGCATCCTGCTGTTCTCCCTCATTTCGGCGTTTACGCTGGGGAGCTTCGGTGAGGCGGGCCGCAGCTTTCTCCCGGATCTGCAGCAGGCCGAGTGGGCCAATATCCGCAGCGCGTTTATTGGCGGAGTGGTGTTTAATGCGGCTAATATCCTGCTGTCGGCGGCGATATCCATCGCGGGACTTTCGGTGGCTTTCCCGGTAGGGATTGGCCTGGCGCTGGTGCTGGGGGTGGTGGTGAATTATATGGGTTCGTCTAAGGGGGATCCCGTGCTTCTTTTTACGGGTGTGGCCCTGGTAACGGTGGCCATTGTCTTTAATGCTATTGCATATGGCAAGCAGGCAAGGCAAGCGCAGAAGGTGTCGTCAAAAGGCCTTATCCTGTCGCTGGTGGCGGGTCTGCTGATGTCGTTTTTCTACCGTTTTGTGGCGGCCTCCATGGACCTGGAAGATTTTGTGAACCCGGCTGCAGGCAAGATGACGCCCTATACGGCGATGTTCATCTTTGCGCTGGGCATTTTCGTGAGCAACTTCCTGTTCAATACCCTGGTGATGCGCCGGCCGTTTGAGGGGGCTCCCGTAAGCTACGGCGAATATTTCAAAGGGAGCTTCAGCATCCACCTGGTGGGTATCCTGGGCGGACTGATCTGGGGCCTGGGCAATGCCTTTAACCTGATTGCGGCCGGGAAAGCCGGAGCGGCGGTGTCGTACGGCCTGGGCCAGGGCGCCACGCTGGTGTCAGCTCTTTGGGGCGTGTTTATCTGGAAAGAGTTCAAAAATGCGCCTAAAGACGCTAATAAGTACCTGTATCTTATGTTTCTCCTGTTCCTGGCAGGCCTGGCCCTGATCATTGTGGCGGGATTGAATTAAACGGAATTAACCTTAAAAAACTAATAACATGAATTCGTATTTTTTCAAACTCCGGCGGTGGGGTAAGCTATGCTTTGTTCTACTGCTCGGGACAGCCTTTGCGGCCATTGGCCAGAACCGGGTGAGCGGTACCGTAACCGATAAGAATGGTGAGCCCGTCATTGGGGCCAGTATACAGGAGAAAGGAACTACCAACGCCACCGCTACGGATGTGTCGGGCAGGTTCTCCCTGTCCGTTCCGGAGAATGCCGTTCTCCAGGTATCTTTTGTGGGATATATTTCCCGCGAGATTCCTGTGGGGAATCGTACCACCCTCGAAATTACGCTGGAAGAAGACTCCCGCCTCCTGGATGAAGTGGTGGTAGTGGGTTTCGGAACCCAGAAAAAAGTTAACCTTACAGGCGCTGTGGGGGTGATCGACTCCAAAGCCTTTGAATCTGTGCCTGTTCAGAATGCCGTTCAGGCGCTGCAGGGCCGGATTGCCGGGCTGAACATCACCCAGCCTAACGGTGGGGCACTGAACACCCGGGCGGGCATTGATGTACGCGGACTGGCTACCATAGGGCAGGGTTCTTCCGGCGGGGCGTTGATACTGATAGACGGTATGGAGGGCGATCTGTTTACCCTCAATCCTCAGGATATTGAAAACATTACCGTTCTGAAAGATGCCGCAGCCTCCTCTATTTACGGCTCACGTGCACCTTTCGGGGTGATCCTGGTGACTACCAAAAAAGGGAAGCAGGGCAAGGTGACTGTTAACTACAACAACAGTTTCCGGTATAATTCAGCCATCAATATGCCGCAGGAGATGGATTCCTATACCTGGGCTACCTATTTCAATGAGGCTTCGATCAATGCCGGATGGGGGGATGTGATCGCTCCGGAACAGATGCAGCGGATCCGTGATTATATGGATGGCAAAATTACGACCAACACCATTCCCAATCCGGGAAATCCGAATACCTGGAGTAACGGCTATGAGCTGGCCAATGATAATATTGACTATTACTCGGTATTTTATAAAAAAATGACACAGGCGCAGGAACATAATATCAGCGTTTCGGGCGGAACGGAACGTGTAGGCTATTATGTTTCGGGAAACTACCTGGATCAGGGCGGATTGATGAATTTCGGTAGCGACGGGCTGAAGAGATATAACCTTTTCGGAAAGGTGGAAGCCCGTTTATCTGATAAGGCTACGATTAACTACAATGCCCGCTTTATCCGTTCAGATTACCATCAGCCAAGACACATGAGCAATAGTTTCTTCCAGGAGATCGGCCGGCAGTCGTGGCCTATAGGGCCCCTCTATGACCCGAACGGCTTCCTGTTTAATGACCATGCCTTAACCCTGAGAGACGGTGGTGAGATTAAAAACCAGGGCTCTACCGCCTTTCAGCAATTAGGCCTGACGCTGGAGCCGCTGAAAGGTTTGCGCCTGGTAGGAACAGCCAACTACCGGAATGATACCAACTTTAACCATGAAGACGGTAAGCCCATCCGACAGATGCAGGTGAACGGGGTGAATTTCGGAAACGAATGGTATTATAACTGGGTGAGTGAGTTTGCGGATAAAACCGATTACCTGAACCTGAATGCCTATGCCGATTACGAAATGACGCTTCAGAAAAAGCATTATTTCAAGTTGATGGGCGGCTTCCAGACCGAACACAATAATTACAGGGACCTGTGGGGATCCAAAGACGGGATTATGGTATTTGATGTGCCAACCATTAACACTACTTCGGGTATGGGGAGAGACGGCGATGTGATCCCGCCCCGGGTAACCGGCGGATATTCCAGCTGGGCCACAGCAGGCTTTTTCAGCAGGCTGAACTATAACTTTGCCGAGAAATACCTGTTGGAGGCTAACCTGAGATATGACGGTACTTCGCGTTTCCGTGAAGAGCGGAGATGGGGGCTGTTTCCTTCGTTTTCAGCCGGGTGGAATGTAGCCCGTGAAGATTTCTTTCAGCCGCTGGAAAACGTGGTCACTACCCTTAAAGTACGAGGTTCTTACGGCTCGCTGGGTAATCAGAATACCAACTCGCTTTATCCTACCTATACTACCATGGGCTATGCCACTTCTTCAGGCGGTTGGCTTATAGACGGTGCCCGGCCTAATATTTCATGGGCGCCGGGACTGATCAGCCGTTCACTCACCTGGGAGGAGATCCGTTCGTGGAACATCGGGCTGGACTTTGGTTTGCTGAAAAACAGGCTTACGGGATCGTTCGATTATTTCGTTCGTAAAACCCTGAACATGGTAGGGCCGGCCGATGAGCTGCCTGTAGTGCTGGGTACGGGGGTACCCGTAACCAATAACACGGACCTGAAGACCAAAGGTTTTGAGCTGGAGCTGGCCTGGCATGACAAGGTATTGAAAGATCTCAACTACGGTCTTCGCTTTGTGCTGTCGGATGCGGTAGGTGAGATTACCCGCTATTCCAACCCTTCCGGTACATTATCACAGTATTACGCAGGAATGAAGTGGGGGCAGATCTGGGGATACGAGACCGTAGGGATAGCCAAAACCAATGAAGAAATGAATGCGCATTTAAGTACACTGACCGATGGCGGACAAAGCAACCTGGGCAGCAACTGGATGGCGGGAGACATCATGTATGCCGACCTCAACGGCGATGGCAAGATCAATTCGGGCGCCGGAACCATTGATGACCATGGCGACCTCCGGATCATTGGAAACTCTACTCCCCGCTTTAACTTTGGTTTTGACATTACAGCAGACTGGAAAGGTTTTGACCTGAGCGTCTTCCTGCAGGGAGTGGGTAAGCGCGATTACTTCCAGGGAAGCTTCTATTTCTGGGGAGCGGATAATACAGGAAGATGGAACTCTATGGGACTCGTTCAGCATGAAGATTATTTCAGGAATGATCCGAATCACCCGCTGGGGCTGAATACGGACGGGTATTACCCGAGACCTCTCTGGGGCACCAGCAAAAATCAGCAGGTACAGACCCGCTACCTCCAGAATGCTGCGTATTTGAGGCTTAAAAACCTTCAGCTGGGGTATTCATTGCCTTCCTCCATGGTGCAAAAAGCCGGCATGAGCAAGGTCAGGCTATTTGTGTCCGGGCAAAACCTGCTGACCTTGACCAAAATGACTACCCTTTTTGATCCCGAAACCATAGGAGGGAACTCCCGCGGGAATGTGTATCCGCTGACCAAAGTGTATTCATTTGGCCTCAATGTTACTTTTTAATTTCTGAAATCATGAAAAGATATATCATAAGTATACTCGTTCTGGCAGGGCTTTCTTCCTGCAATGACTACCTGGACAAGGAGCCTTTGTCCAGCCTGACTCCGGAGCAATACCTCACTACGGAGGCGAACATTGCTTCTTACGCTACCGATCTTTACAATATGCTGCCGGTTCACGGGCAGTGGGACTGGGGTACTTTCCAGTACGACGCCCATACGGATAACATGGCCTCTGTAACCCCCAGCGATATCTTTGCGCCGGGTTTCTGGCGGGTAAGCCAGACCGGAGGAGCGTATTCTTTCGGAAATATCTATCGCTGCAATTATTTTCTTGACAAAGTGATCCCGCTTTTTGAACAGGGCAGCTTATCCGGGATAGAGCCCAATATGAAGCACTATATCGGTGAAGTTTATTTTTTCAGGGCATTTGAATACTTTAACAAGTTAAAGGCACTGGGTGACTTTCCGATCATTACCACCACGCTGGAAGATAACCTGGAAGTATTGACAGAGGCCAGTAAAAGGGCGCCGCGAAATGAAGTGGCCCGTTTTATACTGGCTGACCTGGACAAAGCGCTGGAATACATGACTGAGAACCCGCCGGTAGGAGGGAGGAACCGCCTGAGTCGTGATGCCGTGCGCCTTTTTAAATCAAGGGTAGCGCTTTATGAAGGCACCTGGCTGAAGTATTTTAAAGGTACGGCTTTTGTGCCCGGCGGCCCGGGATGGCCCGGAAAAAACAAAGAGTATAACAGCAATTACAACTTCCCGGGGGGAAGCATAGAGGCGGAGATTGATTTTTTCCTGACACAGGCCATGAATGAATCCAAAACAGTAGCGGATAAATATACCCTGGTGGGGAATACCGGGAAATTCCAGAACCAGCCTTCTGATCCGGCTAACCCGTACTTTGACATGTTCGGTGCCACGGATATGAACCCCTTTTCGGAGATTATTCTCTGGAAACAATATAACTTCGGACTGGGCGTGACCAATACCGTACAGGAATTTCTTACGAAAGGAAATAACGGTTACGGAACTACCAAGAGCATGCTGGATGCTTTTGTAATGACTGACGGGAAGCCCGTGTACAAGGCCACTCTCCGACTGGATGAGAACACTTCTTACTGGGGAGACGATGACCTGCTGACCTATACCAGGAACCGGGATTCGCGCGCGCAGCTGTTCTTTAAAAGACCCGGTGACAATAACCTGCACTCAGAGGCAGGCCAGCAAGGGGTGAGGGTAGAGCCCTATCCGAATATCACGTCGGCTACTCCTTCCCTCAAGTATAATACGGGGTATGCGCTCAGAAAAGGCCTCAATTTTGACGGTTACCAGACCAATCAGAACTACAGTACGGCCGGGAGCATCGTTTTCAGGGCAGTAGAGGCCTATCTCAATTATATGGAAGCCTCCTATGAGAAAAACGGGTCGATCGATGCCACGGCAGATAAATACTGGCGGGCCATCCGGAAAAGGGCGCTTATCAATGAAGACTATAATTACACCATCGGGCTTACCGATATGCAGAAAGAAGCGGAAACCGACTGGGGGGCTTACTCGGGCGGAAAAGTGGTGGATGCCACGTTATACAACATTCGCCGCGAGCGCCGGTGTGAGCTGATCGCCGAAGGATTCCGGCCTGCGGATGTACGCCGGTGGCGCGCCATGGACCAGATGATCAGTAAACCTTACCACATTCTGGGCATGAATCTTTATGATAAGATGGCAGACCGGCCGGAGTTCAGCAGTGTCATCAAAGAAGGAGAGAATGTGTCGCCCCGGTCGTTCAGCAAATACCTGGCGCCCTATCATATTCTTTCCAATAACCGGGTATACGACGGTTACCGGTGGAATATGGCCCATTATCTTGAACCCATCGCCATCCAGCATTTCCTGATCACAGGGGGCGGAGATGCCGGAAAGTCGCCTTTGTACCAGAATCCGGGATGGTCGCTGCAGGCCAATGAAGGGCCTACTCCCTGATGGGGAGTAATCTCCGGATGCCGTTTAGCGGGTTTAGTGTGACACGGGTAATACCTGTACCGGGAATGCCCGTGTCGCGCTGAACGGGCGCTGTCTGCAGATAGCCGGCATTCTGAATACCCCCTTGCGATATATTTCCTGTTTTATCGATGAAATATTTAGTAATTATATTCCTGGTATCCTGTTCGTGCATTCTCCGGGGGCAGGAGAAAGAAAACAGCCGGCCGACCGTGGCAGGAAAGCCATTCCTGATGCTGGGAACACAGTTGAGAACCGACTTCTTCCTGCAGTTGGAAAACAAGACGCCGGAAGAGCTGGAACCGTATTTTGAGCTGGCATCACGGCTAAACATTACGGTGCTGCAGGTGCCGGTTTCGTGGCGCGACGTGGAACCTGAAAAGGGAGCCTATTCCGGGCGTTTGCCTGAAACCTACATCCGGTATTGTGAGAAATACGGCATGAAGCTGGAGCTGCTTTGGTTTGGGAGCTATATGTGCGGTTTTTCGGTGGAAGGATATATCCCGGATTATGTCAGGAAGGATACCGTTTCTTTCCCGCGGCTCCGGCACCGTTTTAACGGCTGGCTGGGCGAGCATTTTTTCCTGGCACCCGATTCTCCGCAGCTGGTGGAAAGAGAATCACGGGCATTGGAGGCGCTCATGGCTACGGTGAAAAATTATAACCGTATCCACGGCGGGAATACCGTTACAGGGATACAGGTGCAAAATGAGCCGGATATGCTGGCCACCCGCCACAATGCCCTGCATGGCCTTTCCCCGGACGAACTCTGGCCCGCGCTGATCCGGATGCTGGACAAGTTGGGAAGGGTGGTGAAGGCCTCCGGTTATCCTGCTTATACCCGGGTTAACCTGACCACCACCTACCCCGATTATATCGAAAAAAGCAAAGCTGTAGTTGCTACGGAGGGAATTGATTTTGTAGGATTAGACCCCTATGAAAACCGCGTGGATTCGATCACCCGTAAACTGGATGCGCTGGCGGCTATTCCCGGAAATTATGCACACATTGCGGAAAACGGGGGAGAATATGAAAATACGGATATCCTTGCGCTGAAAACCCTTTCCATGGGTTACGGTTATTCTGTTTTTGAAGTGGTTACCACCTCGCACCCTTTCCTGAAAGAATGGACTCACCGGGGTGTTTATAACCCCGATTTCTCCCCTAAACCGCACACCCGGCGTACGACAGATGCCTTTGGGATAATCCGCAAAGCATGGTATCCTTTTGCCACGGCCGCCCCGCAGAATATCGTGGTTTTTAATGCGGATAGGGATGAAGTGCAGGAAGTAGCTTCCGCCCGTAAAAACACGCGGAGTGCTACGGTTTCCTGGCAAACCGGTACGGGAGGTGTGGCATTTGCGTTAGAGCTTGACGACGGGCTAATGGTGGCGTCTACCCGGGCAGACAGCATGCGTTTCCCGGGGCTGGCCATTACGAAAGTAGAAAAAGGGTTTTATGACCAGGAAGGGCAATGGGTAGCCGAAGGGATAGAAACCGTGGGCCGGGAACTGAACTTAGCGCCCGGAACCGTTTACAGGATATATTTTACAGGAAAATGAAAACGTATATGAAAGTATTGGCTATCGTATTTCTGATCATAATAGGCATACTGCCGGGTAGTGCAATGGCTCAGAAAGAGAAAATACCGGTTATCCTGGTTACAGACCTGTATTACCCGGCCCAGGATCCGGGCGATAACCTGGACCTGATCATGGGGTATGCCCTGCCGGAAATTGACCTCAGGGCCATTATCTTGGATATTACGGATGAATTCAGGAAAGATTCAGCTTTTGTTTTCAATCTGATCATGCAGCGGGGCGGACCGAGAGAACCGGGGGTGATTCCGGTAATGCAGATGAATTACCTTTTCGATAAGGCCGTTCCTTTTGCAATAGGACCAGTGAAGCCTTTGGATTCTGCGGATGACAAAAAAGAAAATGCCCCTGCTTTTCAGCAGGCAGGCATAGATCTGCTGATCCGGTCATTAGAGCAAAGTGATCAGCCGGTTCATATTCTTTCTTTCGGTTCGGCCCGTACCATTGCCGCCGCATATAACCGCCGGCCTGAGCTGCTGAAAGAGAAAGTTAAAATGATTCACCTTTCAGCCGGAAACTCGGCTTACGAAGGGCCGGTGAAGTCAGATAACGTGTGGGATAATATTCCGGGAGGGGAGTGGAACGTAGCGCTGGATGGGCATGCTTTTGTCCGCCTGCTGCGATCCGATCTTCCGGTATCTGTTTACCCTTGCGCCGGTAAGAAGGGCGTGTTTTCCCCCGATCCGTATAATACCTACTGGAAAATGAAAGATATCACGTTTGTCATGCAGATGGACCCCAGGCTGCAGCGCTACATTGATGATATCTTTACGCCGCAGGCCAGGCTGGATTACCTGGGAACTTTGGAACAGGAGCAGGCCTTTGTTTCCCGTAAAAGCCCTCATTATGTTTGGGAAACAGCTATCTGGATAAATGTATCGGGCAGATCTCTGGTCAGGAATGCCGCCGGACAATACAGGATACTCCCGGCCGGAGAACGGAAGGAAACCGACACGCTTATTCCTTACCGGATGCAGCCCTGCAAGCTGCAGGTACAGGATAGCGGCCATTTTACCTTTCGGCCTGCAGTCACTTCAGACAAATATATTTATTACCGGCCAGACCCCTTGCAGAATGAAGCGGCGCTCCAGGAGGCCCTGCCGGAACTTTACCTATCCTTTAAAACAAAGAAATAAAATGAGAATCGGACTGATCATCATCATGCTTCTCTTCGGGATAAGCTGTTCTTCCCAGGATACGCCCAAAAATGTAGAATCTACGCCGCCGCCGGTAGAGGTGAGCAGACTGGTTAAGGCCAAAGACAAGGTTTTTCTGGAGGTAGACGGGGTGCCGTTCCCGGTTTACGGAGCCCAGATTCGTTTAGACGCCCTTATTAACTGCGATAAGTTGGGCTGGGAGCAGATTGAGCGCTACTTTGCCAGGGGGAAGGAGCTGGGGGTAAATTGCCTGCAGGTACCCATATGGTGGAACGCCATTGAACCTCGTGAGAACGACTTTGACTTTTCTGTCATACAAAAGGTATTGGAATACGCCCACCGGTACGATATCCGGCTGGAGCTCCTGTGGTTCAGTACCAATATGATCGGGGATTCTTTCTCTTACCTGGTGCCGCAATATATCCTGAAAGAACCGTCCAGACGCCTGCTTCGAAACGATGAGGGGAATTTCTGGGGGTATTACGGGTACCTCTATGCCCTGATTTTAAATGATCGTTATGTGCTTGACAGAGAGAAAAATGCGGTTACCCGCCTCTTGTCTTTTGTACGGCAATGGGATCTGGGAAATGGAGAGAAGCACCCCGTGATTGCCGTGCAGGTGCATAATGAGCCAGACGGGCTGGTACGTTGGCGTATGGATCAGAAGGCCTATAAATACAGGAGCGGCGAGGCGCTGAGCAAGCATGCGGCCTGGAAAATGACGCTTGAGGCGCTCAACGAAGTAGGCCTGGCGGTGAAAAACAGTCCTTATAAGGTAGCTACACGCACCAACCTGATTTCCGGTAATGGCACAGCGCCATATCCCCAGGCACCGGAAGCCCGGCCGGGCGATGTGCTGGCCCTGGAGGGGATAGACCTGGTTAGCTTTGATCCTTATATGAATACGGTAAACCAGGTAGCAGCAGAAGTGGCCGCGTACGGTGCCCTGCCGGGAAATTATCCGCTCATTGCAGAAAACAAAGGAGTTTACCCGAATACGACCAGCCTTATGCTGGCTACATCGGCCCTGGGCGGCGGATATAATATTTATGACCTGGCTACCAGCAAGTACTTTATAGCCAACACCAATGACCCGGAGGGAATTGACCATGGAGTGCTTACGGCAGACCTGGAAGATAAGCCGCACACGCCGTCTGTAAGGAAACTTCTGAAAGGGTTTACGGCTGCCGGTTCCGAAATAGCAGTAACACCAACGGATAATTTTGCCGTATTTAATGTGACCACCGATTTTCCTGAAACTGCGAAAGTACAGAAAATCAGGACTACCGGTGTGGAGATAAGCTTTACTACCCGGGCCGGTGCGCAGGGTTTTGCTTTAGACAGGGGCAGCTACCTGCTGGTTTATATGACAGCGCCTGCCACGCTCGTTCTGAGCAATGCATCTGTAGAGAAGGTAGCTGCCGGCACTTACAGCCCTGAAGGGAAATTTACGGAAGATGCGGCACACGCAGCTCAGGCCGGACAAACCCTTAACCTGGAAGGAGGAGTTTTGTATAAAATTAATTACACCTCTCAGGGGCCTTTATCTTCCACTACGCGTAAATATATCGGAACACTCTTTTGAATAAAATAACCCGATCAAATAACTTACATTTAAAACCTTTTACAATTAAGAAAATTTAATCAGTTATGTTAAAAAATACAATCGTCGTAATCCTCCTTTTTGCCGCGCTCACCGGCTATAGCCAATCCTTTACCCTTTCCAATGAAAAATTGGTGGAAAGAATCTCCTATAGGCCGCAGAAGGCAAAAGTGGTCATTGACACCGACACCTATAATGAAATAGATGACCAGTTTGCCCTGGTTTACGCCATACTTTCACCGGCGCAAATGGACATTGAAGCCATATACGCAGCCCCCTTTCTCAATAAAAGGGCAAGCAGTGTGGCCGATGGTATGGAAAAGAGCTACGCCGAGATCCATAATGTGCTGGACAAAACAGGGATGAAAGACAAGTTTTCCGTATATAAAGGTTCCACCCGGTTTTTGAAAGACAAAAATACTCCCGTAGTCAGTGATGCTGCAAAAGACCTGGTAGACCGGGCCATGAAAGCTACCGAACCGTTGTTTGTATTGACTCTTGGGGCTCCTACCAATGTGGCTTCCGCATTGATTATGAAACCGGAGATCAAAGAGAAGATCATCGTGGTATGGTTGGGCGGAAAGGGTCTCGACTGGAGAACGGCACGGGAGTTCAACCTCTTCCAGGATGTGGCCTCATCGCAGATTCTGTTTGATTCGGGTGTGCCTTTGATCCAGATTCCCACAGAGCCGGTTACCTCGCATTTAAGCACTACGGTTCCTGAGCTTAAAGCGCATATAGGCGGCGTGAACAAAATTTCAGATTACCTGATCTCCATCGTGGAAGGGTATAGTAAGGATCATTTCGGCTGGTCTAAGGTGATCTGGGATATTTCGGTGATTGCCTACCTGGTGAACCCCGACTGGATGCAATATGAGCTGCGGCCGGCTCCCATACTCACCAACGAGCTGACTTACAGTTCTGACGGTACCCGGAATTTGTATAAGGTGGTCACTTTTATTGACCGGAATAAGGTTTTTAAAGATATGTTCCTGAAATTTAAGAGTTTTAAGGACTAAGCCTGTATCTCCAACGCCGTAATCCCGGCTGAAAGGAGAAGAGAGGCTTTAAAATTCTTTCAGATGAGCCGATATTCTAAAAAGAAGAAGGTGTTTTTCGCTTTTCTTCTTTTTCCATTTATCTACTTCATGGTCACAGCGATTAGCATTTCAAATTACGCCGGTAAAGACGAAACTCAACAGGCGGATGTGGCCATTGTGCTGGGCACGGCCATTTGGGGAGATCAGCCATCACCTGTTTTCAGGGAAAGGATTAATCAGGGTATCCGGTTATATAAAAGCGGGTATGTAAAGAAAATCATCTTCACGGGTGGTAAAGTGAATGGAAACGTGCTTTCTGAATCTTATGTAGCCAAAAAGTATGCGGAAAAGCAAGGAGTAGACAGTACAGACATCCTGATCGAGGAGCGCTCCCGGATAACACTTGAAAACCTGAAATTTGCCAAAGAGTTGATGGCGGATAACCATTTGCCTAAGGCTTTGGTAGTAAGTGATCCTCTACACATGAAAAGAGCAATGAGCATGGCAAAGGATATGCATATTTCAGCGTATCCTTCTCCCACTTCTTCCAGCGGATTCAAATCCCGGAAAGCTAAATTTGGGTTCCTGATGGGAGAGACTGTCTTTTATACGGTTTATCGGATATACCGGGTTTTTCAGTAAATCGGCCTCATTATCATTTGTGCTTGCTATTCAGAATTAGTTTCTCAATAAAATGATTGTCAAACTTTTAATTTAAGTTGTTACTATTTTTGACTTGAGTCACTTTAAACTCGTCAAATTCTGATGGTTTGAAAATGTTTGATATTTATAGGTTTTTAGCTATATTAATTTTCTGGTCTATACTATCAAAATACGCTACATACAGATATTAGATCGGGGTCTATCCATTCTAATAATTCATATATCTCATTTTTAATGTTTTTTGCATGGGTGAAACTAATCATGTTTCCCTGGCAACAAATAGGTTCATTGTGATAAATTCTATTCCTGAATTCTCTGACTCTACTCAGTTTTTGGCTGATTATGTTTCTATTTATGTGGGCAGGTTTATGATTAAATGAATGGATTACAACGCCTCCGATAAGTTTGTAATGATGGGTGTCAAATAAACTTGTCCAAAATCCGAATGATTGTTCCGCTATAACTTTACCCGAAGTAACATTTCCACCTTTACTCCTGATTTTTCTTTCTGCTTTTGAAACAGAATTTCGGAGGAAAAACTTTGAGTTGGTAAGCGAACAGTGACTCATAAACCCATTTTTCTCCGTTATAATCCAATTTGGATTTGAAAAATAAGATGAAACCTGGTAGTCGCAGGCGTTTCTTAAGAAGATTTCAAACAGATTTAATACCGGGTAAAAAGATTGAGCTAATTGCAGATTTGCACGATACAGTATTTGTGCTTTCATTTTAGAAGCACCAGAACTGGCTAAGAATCTGCTTAACCTGGGTTGTGAAAGATAATATTCCAGTTTACTGTAATCCATAGTGTTATTGCGGGAAATTTTAGTTTTTACAAAAAATGTCGTATGTTTGTATGGTAATGCTTAATCAAGCCTCTTTTCTGAAAAGAAAACGTAATTAAGTTAAAGATCTACAAAGCTCCTTGGTTCTTCTGAGGGGCTTTTTTATTGTCCTTAATATCGGGGCAAATCTTCAATATTTAACTACACAAAACAACACCCGGGAAAAACCGATAGTTAGCAGCAGTTATGATAGATTTAAATCATTGCTTAGCCAGCATCTTTTCCAACAAAGCTACTTTCTCTTTTTCAGCTTGTAGTAAGCTTTCGTACAGCTTTTTATTTTCGTCTAATGCTTCTAACCACTTTTCAAAGGGATTAAAATTGAAAGTAGGATAGTAGTTATATCCGTTTGATTGATCATTAAACGTATTGGAAATAATATTTACGGCCTGCTCTTCATCAAAGTTCTGAATCGCTTGTACCGGAATCTTCAATGCATCAGAGATTTGCCGTAAAAGGGAGGTATCAATGGTTTCTTTCTGTTCCAAAAGAGAAATCTTTTGCTGGTTCCAGTCTTCGCCCAGTTCAAATGCCAGTGCGTCTTGCTTGATGCCAAGCATTTCGCGGAAACGTTTTACGTTGCGTCCTTCGTGGACCTTCGGATTTTTAGCGGTATGTGTCATAGCTCAAAATAGGTTTTGTGATCATATCAATAGTTTTTCCTGCAAATACCGTCAAAGAGTGAGGGAGTCATTTGGCGGCAATAATGCCCGAAAAACAAAAGTAGTGTTTCTTTTTGTAAAAGAACGGCTATAAAGTTATGTAAAAAAGATGGAAATAACTTATTATCTGCTGTAAAAAACACTTTTGCCGATGATTAGGAACGCATCTGATATTATTATTAATGATTTTTGCAGCTCGCTGGTATTCGTATACTAAAACCCCTTCTCGAAATTTTACTTCTGTAAAATCTTCCCTTTTTGTTTCATGAATAACCCGAAAATTTCGTATATTTATAGAATACATTTATCCCCAAACTGCCTCAGTACCATGTTTTACATCGCTGATCTCCACCTTCACTCACATTATGCCCGCGCCACCAGCAAAGATCTGAACCTGGAATCGCTGTACAGGTGGGCACGTATCAAGGGCATTAATGTGATCGGTACCGGCGATTTTACCCATCCTCTTTGGTTCAAAGAGCTGAGGGAGAAGCTGGAGCCGGACGGTACCGGGCTTTTCCGGTTGAAGAATCCGCCTAAGGAGGATGTACCCGGCTTTAAATGTGCGGACATTGATGTACGGTTCTGCCTGACTTCGGAGATCAGCTCGATATACAAGCACGGTGATAAAGTGCGTAAAAACCATAACTGTGTATATGCTCCTGATTTTGAGACCGTGGCCCGGATCAATGCGAAACTGGGGCAGATCGGGAACCTGGAAGCCGAGGGGCGACCTATCCTGGGACTGCCCTCCCGTGATCTGCTGGAGATCGTACTGGAAACGTCTGACCACGCCCATTTGATCCCCGCTCATATCTGGACGCCCTGGTTCTCCATGTTCGGGTCAAAATCAGGTTACGACAGCGTAAAAGAATGCTTCCGCGACCTCTCTGACCATATTTTTGCATTGGAAACCGGGCTTTCGTCTGACCCGGAAATGAATTGGAAGCTGAGCATGCTCGATAAATATACCCTGGTGTCCAATTCCGATGCGCATTCTCCCCAGAAACTGGGACGGGAAGCCAACCTTTTTGATACGGAACGAAGCTACTATGGTATGTTTGAGGCCCTAAAGACTCAAAAAGGATTTCTGGGAACGTACGAATTTTTCCCGGAAGAAGGCAAGTATCATATGGACGGGCACCGGAAATGCGACGTGTGTTTTGAACCGGAAGAAAGTATCCGGCATATGAATATCTGCCCCAGATGCGGGAAGCCATTAACTATCGGTGTACTGCACCGGGTGACGGAACTGTCGGATCGGGAGCGGTTTCAGCGGCCCGAAGGCGCGGCCGGTTTTCATTATATAATTCCTTTGCCGGAAATACTTTCAGAAATCAAAAATGTGTCACCTGCGAGCAAAGCGGTGGATCAGTCTTTTAAGCAGGCCATTTCCTCTTTCGGGAATGAATTTACCCTGCTCCGGGAGACTCCCATTGAGGATATCGAAAGGAAGTCAGGTTTTGTTTTAGCTGAAGCTATCATGCGGATGCGTGCCGGGGAAGTCAGCCCTCAGGGCGGCTATGACGGCAAATACGGAGTGGTCAAAATTTTCAAAGAGGGAGAACCGGCACAACTGACCGGGCAAATGAGCCTTTTCTGAACGGCAGCGAATAACTGGCGAACAACAACCGGTAGAGTAAAGAAATTATTAACAGAATTTATAATAACAATTTAAAATGTATAATAACAATTTAAAATGTATAAGGAAGATTTAATACGATTTGATAAGAAGGTCTTATCTGAAAACTCTCTGCTCTATGGACAATACAAATGGAGCTGGTGGCTTGCATTGGCCATGCCATTTGTGGGCGTAGGATTGTGTTATTTTATAGCACTATACTCTGAGATTTATTATCTTCAGGGTAGCGGTTTCCTCCTTATGCTATTATGGTTTGGTTTAGCATTAGGTTATGGGAAAAGTAAAACATCTATCATACTAAGGAGGCATGTCAAAGAATGTAAACTGAATCTGAATGATATCTGGAACCAACGAAATGCTATTATCCGGGAAATTCAGCTACATAAGCTTTCTGCCTATCTGTCAGGACAAAAGGCCACTATCGAACAAGTATTGGAAGTCACCCAAATGCTAAAAACTGAAAAGCAATATCCTAAGTATAAATACCGGTTTTGGGGGATATTTAGCATATTTTTGACGGTTATTATAAGTGCTTTTTTAGGTGCTGTTAATGCTGTTCCTGATATGTTTCCTTCCTGGCAGTCCGTTGTTATTTTTTACAAACCTTTTATGGGTTTCTCTCTGCAAATTGTACTTTTCTACTGGTTTGCTGAGGTTATGGTAGTTCGTTGGTACAACGATATTTCAAACAGAAAGCGTGAACGTTTGATCGGGTTGTTAGAAAATTATCGTTTAAATAATATGGAATCCACCGATCGTCTTCTATACAGTCAGAAATAAAATTTATTGCAACATCGTTGCATAAAACAATTTCGCTTCATTAATTTGCAACAATGTTGCAAATTAATGAAGCCTATGACTCAGATTATTAAAAACGAATGGACTAACCTGGTCCGTAACCGGACTGCCCTGTGGTTGCTGGGCATATTGGTGGTACTGTCAGGTTTTACGATCGGGCAGGCCGCGGGCCGGTTTAAGAAGACCCTGGAGCACCGCAACGAGGCCACCGAGTTGATGCGGAGCCGTTTTACCGGCCAGGGAGAGATAAACCCGCATTCTGCTGCCCACTATGGGCATTTTGTGTATAAACCGCTGACCTTTCTGAGTGTCTTGGATGAAGGAGTGAATCCTTTTTCAGGGGTATCGCTGTACCTGGAGGGACACCGTCAGAATGAGGCGCTGTTCTCCCCGTCGCAGCAGAGCAGCTCGTCTGTCCGTTTCGGGCTGCTTCGGCTGAACCTGATCCTGCAGATGTTGCTTCCGCTCTTTATTCTCTTTGTTTGTCATAACGCTATCAGTCGTGAACGGGAAGAACAAACCCTGAGCATGAACCTGGCCCAGGGCATCACCCTGCGCAGCCTGGTCTGGGCCAAGATTATGGCCTATTCGCTGGTGTGGTGGGTGCTGTTGGCACTGATCCTGGGCGTGGTATGGCTGATCACCCCGGCAGAGAATGCTGCGGTTACCGGGGCGCGCATAGCCGGGCTGCTCCTGACGTACGGCATTTATTATTTTGTGATCACGGCGGTAGCGGTGTACCTGTCGGCCCGGAGCAAAAGCTCGGGAAATGCGCTGCTGACCTTGTTAGCCCTGTGGGTACTCACCACCGTGATTCTGCCTAAAGCCACGGCCAATATCGGAGATAACAGCCACCCGCTGATCTCCCGCCTGGAGCTGGAAGAAAGGATCAGCGAGGATAATAAAAACGGCCTTGACGGGCACGATCCGCGGAATGAACGTACCGTGAGGTTTCGCGACAGCCTGATGACCCATTACGGCGTGGATACGGTGAGCAAGCTACCCGTAAATCTTGATGGCCTGACCATGCAGGCCGATGAAGAATACCACAATATCGTGTACGACAAGCATTTTGAGGGCGTACGCCAGACCGTTCGTCAGCAAAACAGCGTGACGGCCTGGAGCAGCTGGATCAATCCCTTTGCTGCCCTGCGTAACCTCAGCATGAGCCTGGCCGGCACGGACGTTTACCATCATTTTGATTTTGTGACCCAGGCAGAAGATTACCGCCGGATGATCATTAAGAAAATGAACGATGAACAGGCCTATGGCGGCAGTAAAACCGGCGAATGGGACTGGACGGTCAAGGCGGATTTCTGGGAAAAGATAGCGGACTTTAAGTATATGCCCCTGGCGTTTGGCCGGGCCCTGAAAAATAACCTGCCGGAAGCCGGCGGGCTGCTGTTCTGGCTTTTGCTGGTGTGTGCCCTCATTCATTTTACTGTCAACAAAATCAAAACTGCCGGATGATGAAAAATATACTCTCTTTTGAATGGAAGCTCTTTGTAAGGAGCAAAACGGAAATGCTGGTGTGGCTGTTTATGCTGGTATCGGGGTTGTATGCCGTTTTTTACGGGGTGTCGTTTCAGCAGCGGCAGCAGGAAGTGGTAAGCCGGCTGGATAGCAGCTATACCGCGCGCATGCAGAAACAGTTGGACGGTTTCACAGCCGATACCACTACACAGGAAGGAAAGACCGCCTACCACTACTCTACAGATCCTTTTCTGAACGAAAACCGGGTAGGAACTACCGTATGGAAAGCCCCGGAGCCCCTTCAGGCGCTGAGCATCGGGCAGAGTGATAACCAGCCGTTTTACTACAACCTCTGGGTTTACCGGAATGTGTACCTGTCCGGCCACGGCGAATTACGGAACCCTGATAAGCTGCTGGCGGGAAATTTTGACCTGGCCTTTGTTTTCCTGTACCTCTTTCCGTTGCTGATCATTGTTTACACCTATTCGGCGGTGAGTAAAGACAAAGAAGCCGGGATAGCGCCGCTGCTGCTGGCGCAGGGACTGTCGTTCCGCAGGTTTCTGGCGGGGCGCCTCCTGTTCCGTTTCCTGGTGGTATTTGCACTGGTGATCCTGCTGTCGCTGGCCGGGTATAGCATTAACCGGGTACCTTTTGATACGTTTCTGCCCTGGCTGCTTATCGTGATCGTGTACCTGCTGTTCTGGTTTGCAGTGGTGTATCTCGTGCTTTCTTTCCGGAAGAGCAGCGCGGTTTCGGCCCTCATCCTGGTCAGCATCTGGGTACTTTTCCTCTTTTTTATCCCGTCGGCGCTGAATAATCAGTACGATCCCGAAGATCCGGAAAACGTGCACCTCAGTGATCTAAGCCGGGAGTACAGCGGCAGTCTCTGGGAAATGGACAAAGTCCGGCTCATAGACACCCTTTTCCGCATAAAGCCGGAATGGGCCCGGTACCCGGTAAAAGATACGAATGTGGTTAGAAGCGTGGCTTATTCTTACCTCAATATGCTGAAATTGAATGAAGAAGGTAGCAGGATAGACAGCGCTTTGATCGCGGAGCAGAAAAGGCTCCGGAAGCTGGATATCATCAATCCTGCTTTTTCGGTGCAGCGCGCCCTGAATAACCTGGCCGGTACAGAAACCGATTTTTATGCTTCTTTCCGGAAAGAGGCCAGCGATTACCAGGAAAAGAGAGTGGATGTCATTCATGATTACCGTTTGTCGGGCCGCAAGTTTACCCGGGAAGATTTTCTGAACCTGCCTCAGTTTCAGGTGAGGGAGAGCAGGTGGGGACTGAAGGCGGTTTTGCCTGTGCTTGTGCTTACGGTAGTGGTCTTGATCTTCGGCGTGATCCGGTGGAAAAGAATTAGCCCCACAACGCTCTGACAATTGGTTTATAAACTTAAAAGAACCCATAATGGTATTACAAACGGTGAATCTCACCAAAAAATACGAAGGTCATATCGCCTTAAATGATCTGAATCTTTCCATTGAGAAGGGCGAAATATTTTGCCTGCTGGGCCAGAACGGGGCAGGGAAGACCACCACTCTCCACCTGGTGCTGGGTTTCACAACCCCCGATTCCGGGAGTATCCTCATTAACGGTTCAGAAGCCAATGCTGCTACCCGGAAGCAACTGGCCTATATTCCGGAGGTGGTGCAACTGTACCCCAACCTGGATGCGTTGGAAAACCTGGCCTTTTTCAGCCGGCTGGCCGGCTATAAATATTCCAAAGAAGCGCTGGCTGGTTTCCTGTACAAAGCCGGCCTGGAGAAAGCAGCCCATACCCAGCGGCTTTCCGGCTATTCCAAAGGCATGCGCCAGAAAGTGGGCATCGCTATAGCGCTGGCCAAAAACGCCGACCTTATCCTGATGGATGAACCTACCAGCGGACTGGATCCCCGGTCTACCGCTGAATTTGCTGAAATATGCAAAGAGCTGGCCAGCCAGGGAAAGACCCTGGTTATGGCCACGCATGATATTTTCAGCGCGGTAAACACCGGCTCCCGGATCGGGATCATGAAGCGGGGCAGCCTGGTGCATACCGTTCCGGCCGGGAGCATCACGGCAGATGAGCTGCAGAAGCGCTACCTGGAAATCCTGGAATGAACCGGATAGTGCTCATATTCTTATTTTTCCCTGCGCTGACCTTCGCGCAGAAAGACAGCACCGGTAATTTTCCGCCGCCGGCCCTGGCGCCTGTCATTTACGCAGTAGAAGCCACGGAGCCCATTACCGTAGATGGCCGGTTAAATGAGGCCTCCTGGCAGCAGGCGCCTGTGATCAAAGATTTTTTCAGGATAGAACCCAGGCAGGGAGGGCATTACCGGTATGAAACTTTTGTGCGGGTCATATACGACAAAAAGAACCTGTACTTTGGTGTTTTCTGCAAAGACAGCCTGGGCCGGAAAGGCGTACGGGTACAGGACCTGAGGAGGGATTTTTTATTCGGACAAAACGATGTGTTTTTCGTCCAGCTGGATCCGCAAAATCTTAAACGGTACTGTGTTTCTTTTCAGACCACACCTTACGGTAACCAGCGCGACGCCCAGATTTTTGACGACACCTTCACCGATAACGACTGGGATGCCCCCTGGAAAGTACGCACCAGCATCGCCGCTGACGGCTACTATGCCGAGTTTGCCATCCCTTTTTCTTCCCTGAGGTATGAACGCCCGCAGGGAGGCGAGCCGGTTTCGTGGGGGGTAACTTTCTCGCGCCTGGCCCGGCGCGATTACGAGCAAACCGTTTTCCCGGCCGTGCCGCAGGCATTTTCACCCTACAGGATGAGCTATGCAGCGCAGTTAAAGGGCCTGAATCTTCCGCCTCCGTCTATCAATCTCCGCGTGCAGCCGTATGCCCTGTACCAGTACAGCCGGTCGGTGAATGCCCGGGAGGAGACCAGCGTTAAGTCGGTGTTTAAGGCCGGCGGAGAAATCAAATGGGCCGTGAACCCCAGAAGCGTGCTGGATCTTACGTTCAATACCGACTTCGCCCAGGCCGATGCCGACCAGGCCGTGAATAATCTTTCGCGGTTCAATGTGCTTTTCCCGGAAAGAAGGCAGTTTTTCCTGGAAAATAACGGGGTGTACGCAGGCGCTTCGCTGTCCGGGGTGAAGCCTTTTTTCAGTCGCACCATTGGCCTGTCGGATACCCAGTATAACGCCGATCCCGTGCCCATCGACGCGGGCATACGCTATACCGACCGCGACCAGAAACGCACCCTGGCCGGTCTGTACGTGCATCAGCGCGGTACCGGTTTGCAGCCGGCGGCCAATTTCGGGGTATTGCGTTACCTGAAAAATTACGGGCAGCAGAATAATGTGGGGCTCATGCTTACCCAGCGAACCGACGAAGCTGACGCCTCCAAAGGCTTTGTTCAAAAAAACAATACCACCGTGACTACCGACGGTTTCGTGCGTATTGCCCACAACTTTAGCGTGAACTACCTGGTATCGGCTTCCCGCAATAATACCAATGACAGCATCGGGCTGGCCGGAACGATGTCATCAAGGCTCAGCCTGCAGAACTGGTATGCCTTTTACGATGTGAAATTTACCGACAGGAAATACACTCCGGGCATGGGCTTTATTTTCGGAAGCAACACTCTGCATCATAACCCCGGTGGGTTTTATATCTGGCGTCCGCAGAAAGGAGTACTGAGCTGGTGGATAAGGCGCTGGGACCCGGGCGTATTTGCAGATGTATTTCAAAATACACATAACCTGAAGGTACAGGAGGTGAGCTTATATCTTTTCCCGGTGTATATTATTACCCGGTCTAACGGCACGATAGAATATGCTTTGTACCCTTACTGGCAAAACTTTGACAGCCCGTTTCCCATTCTGGGCAGGGTTATTCCGGCGGCCCGCTATCGGACCTTCCGGCAGATGGCCCGTTTTGAAACGGACGCTTCGCGGAAAATCTCCGGTGCAGCAAAACACGAGTGGGGCAGTTATTATAATGGCAGCCTGGCTACCACTGTTCTTTCCCTGCGCGTGGCCCCATCGCCTTACTTTGGAGCTACGGCCAGCTACCAGCATAACGGCTTTAAAAATATAGGTGTTGACCGGGATCAGCTTGAAACGCACCTTTACACGGCCGGCGTGCGGTGTGCCTACAATCCGCGGATCCAGTTGTCGGCCTTTTACCAGTACAATTCCTTCGATAAACAGGGCCGGTGGAACGTGCGGGGCAGTTGGGAATTTGCTCCGCTGAGCTTTTTATACATCGTTTTTAATGAAAACAGCTTCCAGGATTCGCCGGTAAGCAACCAGTCGCTTATTTCAAAACTAACTTATCTCAAACAATTTTGAAAAATGAAAAGAAGAGATTTCTTCCGTAACGGTTCGTTTGCCTTTCTGGGCACCTCCCTGCTGAACGGTTCCTCTGCCTGGGCGGCAGGCTCTGTATCCAAGGCGCCGGCCCGTATAGCAAAAAACATTATTTTTATGGTCAGCGACGGCATGAGCACAGGAACGCTCAATATGGCCAGTCTTTTGTTAAGGCGGAAAGAGGGGCGTCAAAGCCACTGGCTGAGCCTCTACGAGGAGCAGAAAGTGAGCCGGGCGCTGATGGATACGGCTTCGGCCAGCTCGCTGGTGACCGACTCAGCCGCGGCCAGCTCCTCCTGGGGCGGTGGGGTGAGGGTGAATAACGGCTCGCTTAACGTAGGGCCTGACGGTACGTTTCATCAACCCATCCTGCAGAAATTTAAGGCAGCAGGAAAGGCTGTGGGCTGCGTGACCACCGTGCCCATCACCCACGCCACCCCGGCCGGTTTCAGTATAAACAGTGCCAAACGAAATGACATGGACGAGATAGCCACGCTCTACCTGCCGCTTCGTTTTGACGTGATGATGGGCGGTGGTCGTGAACATTTTATAGCGGAAACCCGGAAGGATAAACAGGATCTGGCCGCCGCATTCCGCAAAAATAACTACCGGGTGATCACCGGGCGCCCGGAGCTGATGAACAGTTCACCGGAAGAAGAGAAGCCCCTGCTGGGAATCTTCAGCGAGGGCGGCCTGCCGTATGCGCTGGACCATACTCAGGATAAAACGGCCCGGGAAAATATCCCCACGCTGGCTGAGATGACCCAAAAAGCGATTGAGCGCTTAAGCCGGAACAAAAACGGTTTCGTGATGCAGGTGGAAGGCGGGAAGGTAGACTGGGCCGCTCATGCCAATGACGCCGCGGCACTGCTTTACGATCAGATCGCGTTTGACGAGGCCGCTAAGGTAGCCCTTGATTTTGCGACAAAAGACAAAGAGACTCTGGTGGTGCTGACCACCGACCACGGCAATGCGAACCCGGGCTTGTTTTACGGCAGCGATGCCAATAAGAACTTCGACACCCTTCAGTATTACCGGCATACGAACGACTGGCTGCTGAACGGCATCAACAGGAGTTTTACACCCAAACAGGTAATAGAAAGGATAGAATATGCCCAGGGCTGGGTAGCCAAAGAAGACGAAGCCACTGAGCTGCTAAGGCACTATAACCAGCTGGATGAAACCGGTTTGTACAATCCGCGAAAGTTGCCTTTCCGTTACCTGGCCCAGATCCAGGAACGACGTACCTCGGTAGGCTGGGGAGCCATGGACCATTCTGCTGACTTCGTGGAGCTGGCCATGTACGGCCCGGGGAGTGAGCTGCTGAAGCCTTTTGTGAAAAACACCGACCTGCATAATTTTATGCTGACGGTGACGGGTGTGGCTGGCTAAACTGAACGGGCGGGGTGAAGTGCGCTCAGGAATGCCCCAAAACCTTTTTCCGGTGATTGACACCCCAGTCCCGGAGCTCGGCAATCACTTTTTTCAGGGTCTTGGAATATTCAGTAGGGGCGTATTCTGTTCGTACCGGAAAACCATTAATAACCGTTCGTGTGATCAGGTGGTTTTCTTCCATCAGCTTCAGCTCATTGGATAAAACTTTGGTGGTAAGCTTAGGTATGCTGCGTTCTATTTCGCGGAAATGCTTGTTTCCTTCCCAGATGGAAATCAGGATCAGGAGCTTCCATTTTCCGCTCACCACGTCAAGGGCGTCCTTCACCGGAAGTAATGCCGACATACAATCTCTGTGCTCACTTTTTTTCATTTTCGTACCGTTTGATTACCTGAAGGTAACTGGTTACCTTTGGGTAACTGATTACAATTTGAAATCAAATGTAAATAATTTTGCAACATTAAATTTAAAGAAGATGAAAAAAGACAAAATTATTTACTGGACCATAACAGGCATTTTCTCCCTGTTTATGCTGTTTAGCGCTTACAGCTACCTTACTGCCCCGGAAATGCGGTCGGCTTTTGAACATTTAGGGTTTCCTGATTATTTCAGGGTAGAACTGGCTGTGGCCAAGATCCTGGGCGTATTGATCCTGCTGATCCCTTTTGTGTCGCGTGACTTTAAGCTGGTCGCTTATGCGGGCTTTGCCCTGAATTTAATTTCAGCAACTATTGCTCATGGCGCATCTGCAGATCCTACGCAGGCCGTGGTTATGCCTCTGGTGTTTCTGGCTGTTTTAGCGGCCTCATACTTTTACTATCAGAGAGTCCGGGCTGTGGCTTAAAGAAACGGATTCTCTGAAAACCATTCATGGCTGGAAATACGGAAGATGTTCAAAATGGAGAGTGCAATTGTGTGAAGAATAGTGTAACCGTTTACACTCTTTTGAACATCTTCTTTCAGTAAAAAAGCTAAATTCCACCGGCAGGTACCCCTAATCAACAGGGATTTTTTGTTACTTTTGTTTATATCTCACACATAATAGAATGATTTTCAAACCCTACGTAAAAATAAAATGCCAACCCAAGGACAGATCATTACGAACCCTGCCACCGGAGACTCTTATGAGTTTCTTGAAACGGCCCAGGATACCGGAGGAGTATCAGTAAGCATGAAAGCTACCCTGAAAAGTAAAGGCCCGGTGGTACCGAATCATTTTCATGTTTCCCAGGATGAAACCTTCGAAGTAATTTCAGGGGAGTTAACCTTGTTACAGGATGGGAAAACCATTCTGTTAACTGCCGGAGAGAAAGTAACCTTGCCTAAGAATGTTCCTCATAATCATTATAATAATGGCGATAAGGAGGTAGTCTATATCCATTCTGTAAGGCCGGCTTTAGACTTCGACTATCTGATTGAAAACCTGGTCGGGCTTCTTGCGGACGGAAAAGGGAAAAACGGGAAGCCGGGCCTGGTTCAGGAACTGGTATTCCTTAAGTACCTGGAAAGTAAGTCTTACCTGGCCGATATTCCTCTTGGCGTACAGAAGCTTTTGATGCATATCGTTGCCCCGGTAGGGCGGCTGTTCGGTTACCGGGCGGTTTACCGGAAATACTCTGGAATAGAAAAATAAAATCTATCCTCCATTCTTCAGCATCCAGTCAGTATATGGGTAGTAAAAGCCTGAAACCCGTCTGCCCGGTTCCGAAAACCAAAGGACTGAGGTGGACGGTGTGTCCGGGGCGATAACCCGATTTGACTACAGGAACCATAGGATTAAATCACGGTTCCGTGCAATAAAACCGGGTAATCTGTATACGAATTGGCAGTGACATGCATTCTTATTTGACCAGTCGGGCCACCACAAAGCTCCGGATAAAAACAAACAACGCAAAAGCATTACTTAGTGCGCATATCAGGAAAATATACTTTCTAGCCTCCCAGTCTTCTACTTTTAAAAATCGGTTCACCACCATAACCAGCAGTACCAACGTGAGCACTACTATGATGTGCGACACTACCTTAGGAGCTTTATTCCAGAACAGGCCCAATAGAATGAACAGCAAACCAAATGCAGCGGGTATAAGTGCGGTCAGGGAAGGGCTGCCGTCCGAGCCGGATATGCCGAAGTAGCCGTAAATGCCTGCAAGGATCAATATAAGTGAGTTCAGAAAATTAATGGTTACCGGTTTCATAAGATATTGAAATTTAAGTTTATAGTACAATTTGGATGTAAATATAATTTATTTAGTCTTAATAAAAATAATTAATTTCTCTATATTCTGTCTTTACCGGAAACTTTGTCATTGAGCTTAAGGGAGGGTTCACCATCAGGTCCCCGGACGTATGATTCGTTTTATGACCGGGGGCCTGATGGGAGATTTAGAATGATCAAAATACCAGAAGTACCGCAAAATGGGAGGGTCAACGGCATTGGCCGGAAGGAAAAGAAGCGCTTTAGTTATTTATTAGTTATTTATACGTAACGATCCTTCCCCAGATGTCGTTGGTACCCCATATTCCCTGGCGGTAACACTCGAGCTGAACTATCTGGCTATGATCTACAAATACGTTCACTTCCGGGCCATAGTTTTTGATGTACCACTTAAACACCTGCGGATCGGCTGCTTCGAACATGACGTTTTCCAGGCCCAGTTCGTTAATGAATTTTGCCGGAATATCTACCCGCCACGGATTGGCATTTTCAGTAACGCCTTCAGATTCCATCATAATGATGTATGCTCCGGCATCGAGGAAACGTTTTGCCTGCGCCACGGCATATCCCACATCCTGGATTCCTTCGGCCTGTAATTCACCGGCTGTGGTATCGCCACCGGCACCGAACTGAACACCTACTTCAGGTTTCGCTTTAAGCCCGGCTTTCTGCACGTCTTCAATAACCCTGAGCCAGTCGTCGGTAGGAATGGAAATAAACCCGGTAGAGATCTCGATGATATCGAAGCCTAAGTCCTTACATTCTCTGATGTATTTTTTCACGGCATCTTTCCCTTTGGTCAATACATATTCGATAAATCCCCCTGTAGAAACCAATACACCGTACTGATGAGCCAGGTCGTTGATTTTCCTGATCTTTTCAGGGTTCATAAAAGTAAACGATCCTCCTGCAAATTTGATGCTGTCCACATAGTTTCCTGTAAATTCCAGGATGTCTTTGAAATAGCTCAGGCCGAAATTGCTGTAATATGCAGCGCGGATCTCGGTCAGCCCGGTTTTACGGGGCTTGGGCGCACGTTCGTTGCGTTGCAGCCATTCGAAAGCTACCGGGTTTTCAATGATTTTTTCATTTGTTGCCATACTATTTATTATTTTAAAAGATATTTATAATTTTTCGTTGCTTACTTTTTCCAACAAACGGGTAAGGTCTGCAATGGGGTGATTTTCCAGGTTTCTGATTACTTCTACGATGTCGTTTCGAAGCTTTTCACCGGCAAAAGGGTGGGCGAGGTTGTTGAATTTCTTTATGATAAATTCCCACGAAGCCGGATGGGTGTTGAATCCCTCATAGTCTTTTTTTTCGATATACAGTTTTTTCCCGTTGTTGAACAAGATGGTGATATCGCAGGCTTCTTCTTTCGGAAAGCGGTCGGAATATTCTTTTTTCTCGTGAACGTGCACTTTTTTCAGTAAGGTCTGTATGTCGTCTTTCACGATGCGCTCCGGCAGGTACTGTGCCGGCAGCACATTCCCGTCCAGCAATACGGCAGCCATCATATACGGCAGGCTGTGATCGGCCTCTTCTTTGGTGCGGATATTTTTCTTGCTGCCTTCTTCACCGCCGCCGATAATGTGAAACGCTACGTCAAACGTATTCAGCTCGATAGAAGAAATATCAGCGGGATTGAACTTTTCCCCGTTCCGCAGATCCTGCAACCCTTCCAGGGTAGCCTGTGAGTGGATTTCTGCATTGAACTTTTTGATAATGGTGTCCACTACTTTTTCAAGATTCTCTTTTAACCAGTCGATCTCAAAATCACCTGCTATGGTTTCCCTGAAACCTTTGTTGCCTTCAAACACTTCCTCCGGCCCGGTGATGCCGCGCATAGCCAGGAAAGCCGAATGGGTGGAGGTCCATCCGGTTGACGGGAATGCCAGCCCTTTCCAGTTGGAAAGGTTGCCTGTACGGGTTACGCGCAAAGCATTGTAGGCAGTTGCGGAAATAGCAATGGCATGGGCTGTCTGCTCTTCGTTCAATCCCAATGCGTAAGCAGCTCCTGCTGCAGCTCCGTAAGCACCCTGAACGGTATGGTCAAAACCTTTGTGCCGAACAGGCGCCACATCGCTTAAACGGCATTGCACCTGGTAGGCAATAGCCAGGGCGGTCAGAAAATCGCTCCCGGTACCTTTGCGGTACTGGGTAGCTGCCAGCACGCTTCCGATGTTATCAGAAGGGTGGCAGGTTTCTTTTTTGGCCAGGTAGCTGTCGTTATAATCCAGGTAACGTACCAGGGCCGAATTGTAGAATGCCGCACGGTCCGGAGCTGTTTTACCACCCCCGATAAGGCTGACCAGCGGTTTACCTCCGAAGTCTTCGTTCTGCTCACGGATCTTCCGGATAGGATTTCCCTCTAATGCCCCTATGGCACATCCCAGAGAATCCAGTAAACGTAATTTCAATTCCCTTATGGCATCGGCTGATAAATCGCTGAAATCCCGGTTTTTTACGAACGTTGCTAATTTTTGAACTTCTGTTTTCATATATTGAAACGTTATGTTATTTATAACGATTCAAAATTAGCAGACAGAAACAGGACCGGCAATAAGCTAAAAGCTATCCGGGTTATAGCCAAAGGAGATAACTAGACAAAAGGGTCAGGGGGGGGAATACGGGAGAGCCGGGGTGGTTCAGGGTGGAAAGGGCTGCTCCCTGCGTGAATTTCGAATCAGGAGGAGGCAGAGGCCTGCCTGTACTTCAGCTTTTGTGCTATCTGCAGGGTTATTTCTTTTATGAGGGCTTTGATGATCCTCTTTTTATGGAAGCCGCGCGGAGCTATAAAGCTGATCGTTCTTTTGAAATTCTCCGATTGTATGGGGATGGTCAGCTTTTTTCGCCTTTCACCCATATAGATACAGGCGGTTTCAGGTAAAAGGGTGACCCCGCCATGCAGGTCGATTATTTTCCGGATAGTTTCAAGTGATCCGCTTTGATAGATAATATTATTAGCGGTGTGATCTGTCGTTTTAGTATTGTTCAACAGCTCATTCCTGATGTCTTCATGGATAAGCAGCCTGTCGTAGGGGATATCTTCCGGTAAAAGGGAAGGGTATTTCCTGAGCGGATGGTTCTCATCAACATACAGGACAAAATATTCGTTAAACATAGGGGTTTCATAATATCCGTCTTTATAAAAAGGATGAATGATGATGCAGCCGTCCAATTGCCCGGTTTGTAATTGCTGGTCCATTTGTTTCTGGTCTGCTTCACTTACGGTGATCCGGAGTTTCGGATGCCTGGCGGCAAAAGGTATCAGAAACAGCGGAAGCAGGTAAGGGGCCAGTCCGGGGTGTACTCCCAGCTGAAAGGTTCCTTCAAGAACAGGGTTGTCTTTTTCTCTTGCAACATCCTCAAACTGCTCCAGTGCCTGTAGTATTTTTTTGGCGTGGGCTATCAGCTCCTGGCCTTTGAGGGTAGGCACAACCGGGATGCGTGAGCGGTCAAAAAGCATAATTTCGTATTTCCGTTCCAGTTTCTGAACCTCTCTGCTTAAAGTAGACTGAGCAATATTACAGAAATCAGCCGCTTTTGAAAAGTTCCTGAAACTATCTATCGCAATGATATATTTGAGCTGGTTAAAGTTCATATTCACTACCAGGTAACTTTGTGCTGTAATTTATAACAAATCTAAATAAAAATAGTGAAGGTATAGCCGGTTTGAACAAATATTGATCTGCGTAATGGCTTTTGCGGGCCTTGCGTGGGTTCAGCCTTCTATTGTGGTGGAAACAGGAGAATATGAGTGCAGCAGAGTACACATTTACAAGTGATGAACTCACCTCAGATCTGAATAAAGTGAAGATAGTGGGCGAGCGGTATACGGGGCAGTCGGCAAAGCAGACCCGGAAGTAAATTTATATTGAAAGATAAGTTTATAGAAGAATTGAATTAATAAAATATCTGTGTAAATCTGTGCGATCTGTGAGAAACAACGTTTGTGTTTATATTTCTCACAGATCGCACAGATTTACACAGATTATTTGTATATGACTTATAATAAATAGATTATGATCTTTGAATTATCTGTGTTCCGGCTCAGGCAGCCCGAAATAATCTCCCCGGGTCCTGTCCAGGCTTTTGGAGATCAGCCCGAAATTCTCCCGTGTCGCCTTCAGGTTTACGTATTTATCCACGATGCTCCGGTGCTTATATAGGATGAACGTATTATCCGCTTCCGGGTTTATTTTGTTGAGATGGGCTTCAGTGGCCGTGTCGGAGAAAGAAGGTACAAAGGTTAGGGCGGTGTTTTGAATACGGAGTTCTCTGCCCAGTTGTTCCAGCTCGCTTTCACGGGCTTTCCGGTTGTAAGACTTATCGTTACCGTAAACAAAATAGACTTTCAGGTACTTTTCCCGTTTCCGGCTTTCCTGCTCCAGGTAGAAGAGCCATTTCTTTATCTCCGGCCAGTCAGGATGATTCCCTACGAAATAGATAATTCCGTGGAAACGGCCGTATTGGCAGACGGGGCAGGTCTGGGTTCCCTTATCCGGGCCATAAGCGTGAAAGGGGATAAACGAGGGCTGGTCTTCCCCGATATTCAGGCCTGACGATACGGCGGCTTTTTCAGGGTAGTCCGGAATATTCAGACCCAGAATGATATCGTGCTCGGCAATCTGCAGGCTGTCCTGCAGCAAGACCCGCACCACGCCGCTTCCGCCCCGGTTCTCCTGCGGGTACTTCTTAAAATGCGGGATCAGCAATTTATCGTCGTCGAAGTTGATCTCATCTGTGTAATATTCATTGGACAGCTGAGGCTCTTTTACCGAAAGGTGAATATGGGCCGGCAGGGTCTCGCCCGGGTAAGGGGCGGGGCGAATGGTCCGGATGGTGTATTGTCCGCGCGTATCCGTCTTTACCCAGCCGCGGATATGACCGTGACGTTTTACGCGCTCGTCCATTCCTTCCCTGGGGCTGTAATAACCGTCATTATCGGTCTGCCAGTAGTAAATGATGACACCGGGTGCCGGCGTTTTACCGTCTAAGCGGTATACTGTGCCTGTAACCACCAGCTTCTGACCCTGCTCGTACCATCCTGCGCTGGTATCGGTAGCACGGATCACATCCGGCATACCGATATACATTAATTCACAACCGTCGCAGCCGCCACCAATGATTTCTTTGGAATGTTTTTCATGTGAGGCGGTCTGCTGTGTCTGACCATGGCATCCTGTGGCCAGGTACACCGTCAGGAAGGCAATAAATAGATTTTTCATTTGCTTTTTTGCAGCAAATATCTTTCTCCCCATGCCTGACTATCAAACGGAATAAGGTAAGAGGTGGTTAATCTGGTGTATGACGATGAAACCGGGCCCTGAAGCCGGTCGTATAATTCCGGCTCAGGCGGAGCAGAGTGCCGTCACACAGCTCCAGGTCGTAGTCGCCGTTTAAGCGCGAGCGACAGGAAACCACTTTTTCCACGTTGACGATGCAGGACTTGTGAACACGCACAAACTGGTCCGGCGACAGCCTGGTTTCCAGGGACCTTAACGTTTCGGTAAGCAGGTATTTTTTTACCGGGTGGTAAACGTTGATATAGGGTGAGTTGGCAGAGAAATATAGGATATCTGCGATTTGTATACGGGTTTTTGAATTATTGGTGTCAGGAACAAGCAGGGATACACAGAAGCTATCCGTAGGATTTTCCTGCAATCCGGAACCGGAAGAGTTTTTATACCCGGTTTGTAAAGCTGCCCTGATCAGGGTAATGACAGGCACCGACAGGCCGTAAATAAGGAAAGTCTTAATGAAATAGGTGGTAAGTCCATAACCAAAAGTTTGCCGGTAGGCAAAGGTATGGCCGTAAAAGCATTTGGATATCAGCCAGATCAGGGCAGGATAAGCAAGCAGGTGAATAGTTGTGGCCATGGCCGCATATAACAATCCCCGCATGAGTTTTTGTGAGGCTATCTTCCACTGAATATTCAGCAGGGGCAAAAAAAGCAGCCAGTAGATGCTGAACAGGAGTGACTCTGAAAGGTAGAAGGAGGTACTCTGGACTTCGGAAAAGAAATAATCGACCCAGACCGTTATAAAAATCAACAGAAAAAGGGCCTTCAACAGGAAAGCGTTACGCTTCTGCTGGCTTTGACCGAAAACGATAACCTGCTGTAATGTCATATTGAACCGTTGAATATCACCGGCTAAATTAACTAAAAAAGTGCAGCTAAGGGGTAGACCGCCCTCTAAATTCCTGCAACAAGAATCTGCAGAATATTAGTTATGTAATATATAATGGTTATTTTAGCCCCATAATCGCTTTGCCGTCCCGTAGGCAAAGCTGCGGGCTATGGATAAAGATATATTTAAAGAGGATGACGCTTTATGGAAAGCCTTTAAGGCCGGAAGCGAACCGGCTTTCGGGCAGATATACCGGCGCGAGATTCAGGCCCTGATCAACTACGGGAAAAAGCTGACCTCAGATACCGTGCTTATCCAGGATGTTGTACAGGATCTTTTCCTGGAGATGTGGAACAGCCGTTCACGTCTGACTGACACTGATAATATACGCTTTTACCTGCTAAGAGCCCTTCGGAATAAGCTGAGCAAAAAAATACCCGGTACCGTCACTACAGAACCGAAGGAAGAGGAAATTTCAGAGCCTTCCATCGAGTTTGTCCTGTTAGAGAATGAAGACCGGGATTCCCGCCTGGCCCGGCTGGAAAAGGCGCTGCAGAAACTCTCCAAACGCCAGCAGGAGGCCATTAACCTGCGTTATTACCACGACCTTTCCAATGAAGAAGTAGCCCGGATCATGGGTGTGAACTACCAGTCGGCCTGTAAATTCATCTATTCCGGGCTGAAGATCCTGAAAGATTGCATTATTTTTCTGTTTTGCAATTTGCTTATAAACAGCACCTTATAAATTTGTTGTAAAATTTTGTTAAAAAAATGGATTAAAAGGAGAGTGTTTCTCCATTTAATAGTAAACCGTTTAAATAATGGATCCTTCAAAATATCATCTGTCCGACTTCCTGGAAGACAACTCCTTCCGAAAATGGGCCTTAGAGGCCCCATCAGCGGAGTTTGATCAGTGGCAAAAGCATTTTGCCGCATCTCCGGATATGCAAAAGAATATGCTGGAAGCCCGGCAGCTTATCCGGGACCTGAAGGATGTCCAGGTGCTGCCTGCCGATAAAGAGCTGGAGGAAAAAATATGGAAATCTGTTCAGCCGGGGAAAAACCGGTTTAGTATCCTGACCGTCCGCAGAGTAGCGGCCTCTGTGGCCATACTGGCGGGTGTGCTACTGGGCTATTATATGTATACTCAGCAGCCCTTTGACCGGAAGGGGGAGTTGATTTCCCATGAAATGGTACAAAGCAATGATTCTCATCAAACCCGGACGGTGGTGTTAGAGGACGGCACACAGGTGCAATTGACGCCGGGAAGCCGTATCCATTACGGAGAAAGCTTTAACCAGTCGGACCGCAGGGTCATCCTGGAAGGAGAAGCCTTCTTTGATGTGGCCAGAAACCCGGAGAAACCCTTCCTGGTGATTGCTAACGGGCTGGTCACCCGGGTGCTCGGCACCAGCTTTACGGTCTCTTCCAATGAGCAGGAAGTGAGCGTTTCTGTCAAGACCGGCAGGGTGGAAGTGATTTCCCAGGAAAATTATGAGCGTCTGAAAAATACCGATAAACGGGCATCGGCTACCATGGTGCTTAAACCGAACCAGATGGCTGTTTTTTCTAAAAAAGAGGCCAGCCTGACGCGGTCGCTGGTAGCAGATCCGCTTATTGTGAACCCGTCTGCCAAGCCGGCTACGCTGAGCTTTGACAATACCCCTGCTGCTGAAGTTTTTGAGCGGCTGGCCAATGCTTACAATATCGAGATCATCTATGACCCGGATACGTTCAGCCAGTGCCGGCTGACTGTAAGCCTCGAAGACGATCAGCTGTTTGAAAAGCTGGATGTGATCTGCAAGACGTTTAATGCGGAATACCGGCTTTCTGATGCCAAAATACTCATTGAAGGAAAAGGATGTAAATTTTAACCGTTTGCCTATGATCAAAACCCTTATTTAGAAAAAAAGCCGGATATGCTGCAACATAACCGGCTCAGGAATGCCCTTGAAAGCGTCTCTGCAAAGACACAAGGGCAGAGTATGTCAACCTCAATAATTAACAAAACTCAGTCAAAACTATGGAAAAAAATCGACAGTTTGTCAAAGTCGCCCTGACTATTATGAAAATTACTTTTCCCCCTTTATTTGTCCTCCTGCTATCTTTCGGCCTGGCCATGGCCGCAGAGACCAAAGGACAGGAAATGCTGGAAAAACGTCTTAGTATTGAAGCCGCTAATCTTGAGCTGAAGCAGTTGCTGCTTAAAATTGAGAAGCATGCCAATGTGAAGTTCAGTTTCATCGCCAACCAGATTCCTGCCGGGGAGAAAATCACTTTCAGTGCCGAAAATGAGACATTGGGAAGCATTCTGAACGAATTGCTGTTTCCCCTGCATTTGCGTTATGAGGTGACCGGAAAGTACATTGTTCTCAAAAGAGACCTGGCCGCTATAGACCTCAGGCGCACGAAGATGACCCTGCAGCAATACAGCGTCAGCGGCAAAGTGACGGATAACCGGGGCGAGGCGCTCGTAGGCGCTACCGTTACCCTGAGCTACATGAAAAAGAGCCTGATGGTAGCCAATGACGGCACTTTCAGCTTCGCCAATATACCCAACGGCAATTATACCTTAACCTTTACAAGCGTAGGATACAAAGAAATTAAAAGAGATATCTCTGTTAACGGAAGCGATGTTTCCGTAAATGTTTCGCTGCAGGAAGATAACCTGCAGCTTGACCAGCTGATTGTTACCTCCAGCGGTTCGGCTAAGAAGAAGATCGAGTCAAGCGTAGCCATTACTACGGTAAGTTCCAAACAGCTGGAGCAGCGTCCTCCTCTGAACAGCACCGATATGCTTAAGGCGGTGCCCGGCCTTTCTGTGGAAAGCAGCGGGGGCGACGGCCCTGGAAGTGTACGGGTGAGAGGCCTTGCCAGTGGCGGAGGCTATGTTTTCCTGGGCGTAATGGAAGACGGCCTGCCGGTGCTGCCTACGGGTTACAGCACTAACCCTTCTGCTGACCAGTACTATAAAGTGGATCTGACCGTGAAGACGGTAGAAGCGGTCCGGGGTGGAAATGCTGCCATCATCATGGCCAATACTCCCGGAGCGCTGATCAATATTCTGTCGCAGACCGGCGGAGATAAATTCTCAGGTAAAGCCAAGTATACAAGAGGGTTAACGCAGAATGCTAACCGTTTTGACCTGAACCTGGGTGGTCCTCTGAGCGAAAAACTGAGATACAATATCGGTGGTTTTTACCGGATGGATGACGGTGCCCGGCCCCCTTCATTCAGAGCCAATGAGGGCGGTCAGCTGAAAGCTAACCTGACCTACCTGTATAAGAATAAGTCGCATGTCCGGCTGTACGGTAAATACCTGAATGATAAGACTACCTGGCTGGTACCTTCGTATTATGCGTATGATGGTAGCGGACAAGGCCTTGCCCTGCCTGATTTTGACCTGCTGAAGGAAATACTGGTGCCCAGAGATACCAAATTTACCCTTTCCAGCCCCGATGGCAGTGTCAGGAACTATGATTTTGCCGATGGCGTCAGAATGAACCTGTTTTCTGCAGGCGCAGAGATAAAACATACTACAGACGGAGAATGGAATATTAAAAACAGCATACGTTACCAGAAAGCAAAAGGTGGTTTTACAGGATCAGTGGTTACGGCAGCTACGGCGTATAATCCTGCGGTAAATTATTATTATCTCGACGGGCAGCAGCTGGCCAACCCGTCCGGTTTTTATACAGGACAGTCACTGATAGGTTCAGATACCCAGGACTGGCAACTGGCGGATAATTTTGAGGTAACCAAACAATTGGGAAAACACTTTATCTCGTTTGGACTGGGTTTACACCTTTATAATTCAAATGCCTATACGCTGGCAGGTACTTTCTATACCGAAATTAAGAATCAGCCCCGTATTTTACGGATCGCCAATAATGCGGGCAACGGCTTCTCAGGGGTAAATATTTCCAATTATGTAGACGGGCTGACTTCCATCAAATCAGCCAGTGTGGCCGATGAGATCAACTTTGGTAACCTGACGCTGGACCTGGGAGTGAGGGCAGATAATTTCAGGGTAAAAGGAGACCGCCTGCAGAATACCGCTCCCTTCACCAACACTACTGCCTACGACGAAAAGAATACGTACATGAGTGCTTCTGCCGGAGTGAACTATAAGATCGACAGGGCAAACGCTCTTTTTGCCCGGGCTACGCATACCTATAGTGCTATTAACATTGCCAATTACTCTGCGTTTAATTTTAACCCGGAGAGCTTTAAAGACCGGCGTATATTTATGGCGGAAGCGGGGTATAAGGCCAACCTTGAGAAGTTCTCGCTGTTCAGCTCACTGATTTATGCCAGCCTGAATAATATCTCGTACTCCATGTCTGTACCGAATAAGACCGGTAGTTTCCTGAGTGTGCCTACGTTTGCTTCCAGCCGGAATATCAGCGCGGAGATCGAGGCGATCTACAGCCCGGTTAAAAACCTAGATTTCAGGCTTACTACGACCATCCAGGACAGCAAGTTTACCGATTACGGGGTAATAGCCCCGGATAATGCCCGTGATGACCTGGCCGGTAAACCGTATATCTGGACCGGCAACCGGGCGGAGCGGATCCCGAACTATATGGCGGAGCTCTCTATGGCTTATACTTACAAGATATTTGACCTTTTTGTAGGCTACCGCCAGATCGGGAAACGGTGGACATCCCCCAGCAACGTATACCGCCTGAACGGCTACAATGAAATTTCAGCCGGGTTAGATATCCATATCCTTAAAAACCTGGGATTACGTGTATGGGGAGATAACCTGGGTAACAGCCGGGGGCTGACCGAAGGGAACATCCGTGGCGACCAGTTCCTGGCCAACGGTAATTTTGAAAAGGGCTCCCTGCAGATCGGACGGATCATTCTGCCCAGAAGCTTCTGGAGCTCACTTACTTTCTCCTTCTGATATATAAAACCTGTCGGTCGGCATTGCCGGGTTGCGGAGCCCGTGCAGGCCGGCCTGACGGTTTTTCATTAACTTTATTTTGACTATGAGAGCCATTTTATTGTTCCTTTTGCTGGCTGCAGGTTCAGTGCAGGCACAGGAGCGTCCCAAGCTGGTAGTGGGCGTGATCGTAGACCAGATGCGCGCCGACTATTTTTACCGCTACTACGACCGGTATTCTGAGGGCGGATTCAAACGCCTGCTCCGGGAGGGGTACAACTGCCGGAACCATCATTACCACTATGCCCTGACCGTCACGGCCGCCGGGCATGCATCGGTCTATACCGGTTCATCGCCGTCCATTCATGGAATTATCGGAAATGACTGGTACGATACCCGAGGTAACCGGCGGGTATACTGTGTGGGCGACAGCACCGTGGAAACCGTAGGGAGCTCTAACCCCACGGTAGGGAAGATGTCGCCGCGGAACCTCACCGTAAGCACCATCACTGACCAACTGCGGGTCAGCAGCCAGTTCCGGTCAAAAGTGATCGGGATTGCCCTCAAAGACCGGGGCGCCATATTACCGGCCGGACACGCCGCCAATGCCGCTTACTGGTTCGACACCAAAACGGGCAACTGGGTAAGCAGCACTTATTACCAGAAGGAGTTACCTTCCTGGGTGAAGGCTTACAACGACCGGAAAAGACCTTCGGAGCTGTTGCTGAAAAAATGGGAAACCCTGCTTCCTGCAGATCAGTATACGGCCAGCACGGCAGATGACCAACCCTATGAAATGAAGTTTACGCACGAGAAGAAATCAGCCTTCCCGTATGACCTGGCCGGTACTCCCGGAGACGCTTTCAGCCAGCTGTCCTTTACGCCCCATGGCAATACCCTGACCAAAGAAATGGCCCTGGAAGCCCTGAAGCATGAAAACCTGGGGAAAGGGCCGGCTACGGATTTCCTGGCCGTCAGTTTTTCTTCGCCCGATTATGCCGGCCACGGCTTCGGGCCCAATTCGGTAGAAGTACAGGACGTTTACCTCCGCCTGGATAAGGATATCGCCGAGATACTGACCCGCCTGGATGAAAGCGTAGGCAAAGGCAATTACGTTTTCTTTATCTCGGCTGACCACGGTGTTATGGATACGCCCGAATTCTGGACCGGCAATAAGCTGCCTGCGGGCCGGATCGATTACGTAACCATGAATACGCAGCTGAAAAGCATGCTGAAGGAACGTTTCGGCGATGAAAAGCTGCTTGAAGCTACAGAGAATTTCCAGTTTTACCTGGATGAAGAGCGGATAGAGGCCCTGAAGGTGAATGAAGAAGAACTGTTCAGAGCTATCCGGAAAGTCCTGTTGTCATTTGATGGTGTAAAAGAGGTTCTCCACCTGAAAGAACTTTATAAGGCACCGGTAAACGCGTACCTCGCAGATTTTTATAAAAATGTGTACCATTCCAAAAGATCCGGGGATATCCAGATTGTACCGGAGCCGGGATGGATCGCAGGGCCCATCGCCGCTAACCATGGCTCGCCGTATGCCTATGACACCCATATTCCGCTCCTGTTTTTCGGCTGGAAGATCAAACCCGGTGAAACTTACCGCAGAACCAGTGTGGCGGATACGGCGCCTACCTTAGCCGCCCTTCTGAGCATCCTGGAGCCCAGCGGGAATGTGGGTGTGGTGATTGAGGAGCTGTTCCGCTAAAATTCAGGGGCCGGTTCCTGCTATACTGTGAGAAATCAGAAAAAAAGAGTTTTTCAGGATCAATAATCTTCCTGCTTTCGTTATATACTAAAAACATAATAAAATATGATAAGGAAATTATTGGTGGTTCTTATTTTCTCTGTCATTTCTTCGGTGAATGTATGGGCTCAGAATCCGGCACCTGTTTCCAAAGAAGAAAAGGAAATAGCAAAACTTCAGTTAAAACTGGTGGAAGATAAGGATAAGCTCTCCAAGCTGTACCAGGAGAAAGAAAAGCAGATTGCAGCCCGCGACAAGAAGCAAAGCGATGCGCTTACCGCCGCAGATAAAAACGCTGAGATGGCTAAAAAGCTAAGTAATGATTCTGAAAACAAGAGCAAAGCCAAAAAGGCAAAGAAAAGTGCTAAAAAAGCTGAATCTAAAGCGAAATCTGCCAGCAAAGCCGATTCGCGCGTAAAGAAAACGGAAAAGAAAATCCGGAAACTGGAGAAGGCGATTCCCAGGAATGAAGAAAAGCTGAGGAAGCTGGAGGCTAAAGTTAGTTAGCGGGGGACTTCTCGTAGCATACGGATGCTTCGGTGAGATAAGAGTGTGCGATCTCCACGTCTCCGCCCTCTTTGTATTTTAGGGTACCTATTCAGGACTATTCTCTTGGAAAAATATAACAATCCCTCTGATATTTCCGTGATACACGGAATAACGTTGAGGCCCATTTTCTGATATCCGGTAAGAATGATCAGTAGGGCAGGGGATAGATATTATTGACAATAGCGTAGATAACGATCCCGGCCATATTACGGGCTCCGGTTTTTTCCAGGATTCTTTGCCGGTGATTCTCTACCGTCCGGGGGCTTAAATTCAGTTGTTCCGCAATTTCCTGGTTGGAACATTGTTCACAAACCAGCTTTACGATCTCCTTTTCCCGCTCGGAAAGCTCTTCTTCCAGGTGAAAAAGGGTTTTTTTCCGGGGTGGGTTGTTCATATAAGACATCAGCATCTGCTGATCAGTGGCATTAAAGAAGACTCCGTGGCTGTGTACTTTATGAATGGCATTGATAAAGCTGCTGCGGTCAGAATTTTTAGGTAAAAAAGCCGATATTCCCAGCTTGATCATATAACCGAATACGCTGCTCTTGTAATGGGAGGAGAGAATCATGATTTTCAGTTGAGGGAAGTCTTTCCTTAAAATTTCCACCAGCTCAAAACCGTTCATAGGCTGCATCTGTACATCGATCAGCGCAATATGCGGAAATTCTCCCGGGGGAAGGTTCCCCAGCGTTTCCAGGAAGCTGCGACCGTTGCAGGCAGTAAAACAAACCCGGATGGTTTCTTCTGCCGACAAAAGCAGCCGGATTCCCTCCGTAATCAGTTGTTCATCATCAATTATCGCTATCCGTATAGGTTGATTCATGATCCATAGGTATTTTAATGATCAGCCGGCTGCCCTTTCCTATCACATTTTTCCATTTGTACAGCGCATTCATCGACTGTATCCTGGCTTCAATATTCTTCAGGCCCATACCCCTGCGCGTGGTGGCATAATCAAAGCTGTGGCCGTTGTCAGAGAGTATCATCAGCAGGTTCCCGGGGTTATCCCTGATCCATATTTCTATCTCACCGGCGTCAGAATGCTTTACCACATTGGTGGTAAATTCCTGGATGATCCGGTATAATTGTACTTCTTTAAAAACACTTTTTCGCGTATAATGGTTTGCCAGGTGCAATGAAACGGTGATTTTATGGGACAGGAGAGAAATAAGCTCCTCAATATAAAGAATCAGCCCCAGCCTTTCCAGGTTTACCGGGTATAGCGAATGCGAGATATTCCTGACCGTTCCGATCATGTCTGATACATAATCCGTCACATTGGGGGCGTCCTTACCCGGTGCACCGGCATTGTTCAGCAGGAGGGAAAGAATATTCAGGCGATTCCCCATGTCGTCATGCAGGGCCACCGCAATCCTTTTCCGTTCTTCTTCCTGGGCTTCCACTACCGAATGCAGCAGCTTTTTCTGGTATTCCATTTCGGCCACCTTCATTTGGTACTGCTGCTGCATAATGTTTTTCCGATACTTCATATAAAACAAAAGGACAGCTGCACAAAACAGGAAAGAAGTGCCCATGCCGGTGATGATATACCAGAGGTTAGCGGCCATTTTCCGTGTTTTTAAGTGAATAAAATGCAAGGGCGAAAAGAATATACATCAGGAGGAGTAAAGTATGATGAATATTCCACATCAGGGTGGCTATTTCTCTCGGCATCTTCGTCAGTTCACTCGAAAGCCCGAAAAGAACCGAGCACGTGCTGTAATAAAACAAAAGCCCGGTTAAGGTCAGAAACTGAAACCGGGAAAGATTGGAAACGGTGGAACCCAGGTCTTTCAGGAGGTAATAAAGACATACTATCGAAATAATAAGGCTATCCAGGAACCGGGGGATTTCATTGAATACAAACAATTGTTTTTTTACAAAAGCGAGCCATAAGGATAACAGGAGAAACCCGATGATCAAACCATTAAATAATAACCGGTGCCGTTTATCTTCACTGAAACTTCTCAGGTAAATACACAAGACGGTAAATTCCAGCACGGTGTACAGGTGCAGATAAGGCATGTTATTACTACGGAATGTAAGCGACGCTATTATGTTGAACAGGCCGGCCAGGCAAAGATAAAGGAGCAGTATCCGGGCCTGTTTATTCCAGTACTTTTTCCTGAGAAGGCCGATAATAACGGGGAGGACTCCGGCACAGGGAACGATGATCTGGGCATAAAAGTTACTCATCCGTTCTTTCAGGATTTAGAAGAATAAAGCTCACTGTCAGGGTCACATTCAGTGGGGCACGGCATGGTAAAATCAAAAACGAGTGACCCTTCCTTTTCCAATGCACTGTCTTTTACCTGCAAAAGATCATATCCGAAAGGAGCAACTGCCTTTTCGGAGCCCGGATGCATCTCTTTTCCTCCCACTACCGGTACCAGGATAAGGTGAATATCCTTTAACTGTTCAGGACGTTCAGAGTCCTTAACCAGGTAAGCCCTTACCGAATGGATCTTTTCAGTATGATCTTCATTATATATTTTAGCTATTTTCAAAAGCTGTTCCAGGTCTGCTATGGGAATCCGAAATCCACGGAACACTTCTTCCCCGTTAGGGTCTATTTTTTTCTCGTGTTTAACAGAGTCATTATAAATTTCAGCATAAAATGACCGCCAGTTTGCAGTGATCTGAATGGCTTTTTCGACAGGGATAGTTGACATTTTTTCCATTTTATATAAATTTTGGTTAGCAGGCCGGATATCTTTCTACAAATCTGTCAAATTTTTGCTATTAAATAAAGTCTTGCAACATATAATTCACGGGTGCCTGTTCAGGTAAAAATACGGATACGGGAAATTGAGTATTTCTACTCTGTTATGGCGTATAATTGTTGTGTTAATTTGCAGTGCTGAAGCATTAACACGATTTATGAATATGGTTTGCATTCAGGATTTTAACCCTATCTGTTATTTTAAAGAAGGAACCACCATTGAACCGGAGCCGGTTCCCGATGGCTGTTTTTCGGTTATTCCGCTATCTTTTGCCGGATCCTACCTGTATCACGGAGATGTAGATGTGTTTTTCAGGATGATGAGGCAGACAGAACAGAGGATGACTTCAGTGCCAGGACCCGGACTGAAAGGTTTTAATACTATCCTGTCGCAATATGGTCTTGAATGGGAGGGAGACGAATATGACCCGCTGACTTTCCTGCGTACTTTCCACCGCCATACATTTGTTCTTTGTGGATTTTACCTGAAAAACACGAATGTGGGCCATGCTATAGCCTTTTTTGCCGATTGGCATCCCGCTTCTGACTTCACCTATATTTTTGACCCTAATCACGGCCTGTTCCGGGGCGACAGGGGATACCCCTTTGAAGATCAGCTGGAATATTACCTGCTGAGTAAGTATCCCGATATCGACCCCGGCCGGGTATCTTTCCGGAATGTGAGGCGCGCATTTTCATGATTTGATCAAAACCAGGGTTCCGGCAATAATTAAGGCGGCACCTATGGCTGTTTTCAGACTCAACGTTTCATTCAGGAAAATAACCGATAAAACGATGGTCAGCGCTACACTGAGCTTATCTACCGCAGCTACCTGCGACACGTTTCCTGCCTGTAAGGCTTTGAAGTAAAACAGCCACGACAGCCCGGTGGCCAGCCCCGAGATTACCAGGAAGATTACCGCATTTTTTGAAATGGAACTTATTTCTTTTTGCTCACCCCTGAAGAATACAATACTCCAGACCAGCACCAGTATGACCAGGGTGCGTATTCCGGTGGCCAGGTTAGAGCTGATGCCGGCTACCCCCAGCTTGGCAAAAACGGCAGTCAGGGAAGCGAAGAATGCGGACAATATTGCATAGAACCACCACATGAATTACGGGGATTTACCTGGAAAATGACAAGAATACAATACAATTCTGAAGGAATTCTGTATTTCAGGCAAAGATAAATAAATGCCGGCATTTCCCTGAGCGGGCCGCTGAAACTTTGTATCTTTCGCATATGAAAATACTGATCATTGAAGATGAGGAAGACCTGCTCGACAGCATGTCGGCCTACCTTTCAGCAGAAGGCTACCGCTGTGAACACGCGAAGGATTTTGCGTCAGCACTCCATAAAATTCATGATTACCGGTATGCCTGTATTCTGCTTGACCTGATGCTGCCGGGCGGAGATGGGATAGAGATTCTCCGGCGACTGCGGGAGCTGGGGCAGGCAGACGGAGTGATCATTATCTCGGCACGCAATTCCATTGATGATAAAATAGAAGGCCTGAAGATAGGCGCTGACGATTACCTTACCAAGCCTTTCCACCTGTCGGAGCTTTCGGCCCGGGTATACGCCATTATCCGCAGGAAAAGCTTTGATAACAGTAATATTGTTACCCACCATGAAATCCGGATTGACCTGATGGCCCGCCGGGTGACCGTGCATGGAGAAGAAGTGAATTTTACCCGGCGGGAATTTGACCTGCTGGTGTATTTTGTCAGCAATACCGGAAGGCTTATTCCCAAGAGCGCCATTGCCGAACACCTGTCGGGGGATATGGCTGATATGCTGACAGTCTGCTGGGCGATGAATTTGACCGCCGTTCCGTTCAGCTGAAGCTTATTCCGCATGAAAATACGGTTATAGAGGCTAACCCGTTTCTTTTTACTACCATTATTCAGAACCTGGTGACCAACTCGCTGCGGTATTGCCCGACCGGCGGGCAGGTGACTATTTTAACCGGCTCAGACAGGATGGAAATCTCCAACTCGGAGACGAAGGAGCTCAACCGGGAGAAGCTCTTTCAGCGCTTTGCTATCCTGGATGAAGACCAACCCAGCACCGGCTTAGGCCTGGTTTTTTTACACCGGACTTGCAGGTTTTATTGGGCTACACGCAATGGCGGAACTTTTTGTTAGTTATTGAAAAAGCTAAAATTGCCTGTAAAACCGCCAAACAGGAGGTTTCAGACCATTTTGCTGACGTCAGCAAAATGGTCTGCCTTTACTTTTTGAGTACTTTTCCGGTATCTGTAATCAGGGTATACCGGTAGTCGGGGAATTGTTTCAGCAGCCGGATGCCTTCTTTTGTCCCCATCACCATCACAGAAGTGCTCAGCGCATTCGCCAGCTCGGCAGCGGGGCCCGTAACCGTAACGCTGGTGAGGCCGGTAGAGGGGTAGCCGGTTTTGGGGTTTATGATGTGGGAATAGCGGCGGCCGTTAATCTCAGCATATTTCTCGTAGCTGCCTGAGGTGGCTACGGAGGCTTCTCTGATCTTCAGTACTTTCAGGATTTTGCGGGGTTTGAAAGGGTTATAAATGCCTATTTTCCACGCTTTTCCTCCGGGTGGAGTACCCCAGGCCGACAGGTCACCGGAGGCGTTCACGATCCCCCCCTGTACACCCAGCGACTGCAGAAGCTCACGTCCTTTATCGGCGGCATAGCCTTTTCCTATCGACCCGAAACCGATCTTCATGCCTGCCCGGGAAAGGTAAATGGTAGAAGCCGTACTGTCGAGCAGGATATACTGATAGCCTACCCGCTGCACCGATTTCCGCACGGCTTCTTCTTCCGGCATTTCAGTTAAAGTACCGTCAAAACGCCAGATTTTGTCCATCGCAGCTATACTGATATCAAACGCGCCGTCAGACCGCTTAGAATATTGAAGGGCCCGGCGGGTGAGGTCCCACACTTCCCGGTCTACTTTTACGGGTTCTATGCCGGCGTTGCGGTTGACTTCGAAAATTTGTGTGCCGGGCCGCCATTCGGAGATGAGGTTTTCAATGCGTTCGATCTCGGCCGTTACCTGCTGAAAGTGCTGCTGAGCGAGGGCAGAATCCTTTTCTACCACCGTCAGCTCAAAAACAGAACCCATGAGCACGGTTTGCTTTTTAAATACCTGTTGTGAAAACCCGCAGCTTAGTCCCAAAATGAGTATACAGGCCGTTAAATAAATGCGCATGAGGCGGGTACTTTAAAGTTAGTACTAAATTAATCTTTATAAGCGAACAGCTTAGTGTCCTTTGTGCAACTTACTTTGTGAACTTTGTGAAAAAATATATTGCACAAAGTTCACAAAGTAAGTTGCACAAAGAACACTAAGGATCGAACCGGTTTTTAAAGATTGGTTCGTAACGTATTATTTAATAACAATCACTCAGAATCTGTCCCTGTTCTTTGTAAAAGTGTAATTCCCGGCCATTTTTCTCCAGGCAAATGGTGTTCAGCACCATTTCCACATCTTTCTGCATGGCCAGTGACCCGCAGATCATCACGACGCCTTTATTTTTCAGCAGTTCTGCAAAAAACGCGGCATCGCTGCAGATGAGATCCATGACATACCGGGGATCGGTTTCCCTTGAAAAGGCCATTTCAAATTGCAATATCCTTCCCACCGCCATTTCTTCATCGGCAAAGCAACGGTATTGCTGCGAAAGGGCATTGTTATACCGGAACCCGGCATAGAGGCGAACCGGTACCTGTTTTTTGTTTTCCGAAATCATACCCAGGAAGGGGGCAATGCCCGTACCGTTGGCAATCATCACTACGGCCGGCGCTTTATCCGGGAAATGAAAGCTTTTGTTCACCACTATGCGTGCCGGAACACTGGTGTTTTGTTCGAGCGCATATAAAAATTCAGACCCCAGTCCGCCGGGATGCAGCTTGACCATCAACTGGATATTCCCGTCTTTTTTTGCGATGGAGTAGAGCCGTTCGCGGCCGTCGCCTGCCGGGTAAACGGCCAGCAGATCACCTGAGCGGAAAGACGGCCTGGATTCCGGCCGGAGTACGATCTTAAAGGTGGCATTGTCTTCCGTGATCTGTGTTTTTTCTATGACTTTAAAGGGTTTTAAGCCCGTGACTTTGGTGGCATACAGCGCCGGGGTGGTGGACAGCGGACATTGTGTTTTTTCACTCCAGGCCCTGATCCAGGTTATCAGTTCTTCTACAGAGCGGTCATTGACGGTATGGAGGTCCAGGTAGCGGGTGGCCCACGGTAATTTTTCAAGTTCACGGTCTATATGCCGGGCATAGGCACAGAAATCAGGATACGCTTTGGAACCGAAGCCTATCACCGAGTAGTGGACGGTTTGGGCAGGCGGGAACTGCTTAACCAGCGACTCAAAACGGGTGGCATTGGCCGGGGCGGTGCCCAACCCGTAAGTAGAGCTGAAGATCAGGAAATGGCGGGCTTCCGGAAAGCGGGTGAAGCGGTTCATTTCCGTTAAGAAAGATTTATACCCATGCGCCAGCAGCTGCTGGTGTACCTGGTGGGCAAAGGCCAGCGTGCTGCCGTTCTCCGTTCCGGTGAGTACCACATATTCAGCGGTGGCCGCACTGTATTTGTTCCTGATGCGGGTTCCTTTTCTACGGAGCGTAATATCGAAACCGGTATACATCAAAAACAGGATATTCAGCGATGCAAAGCCCAGGATAATGGCCCATAGTGCACTGGTTCTGCCGGTGTGGAGGTCCAGGCTCAGCTTTTCCAGCACCAGGCTGTAAGGATACCGGGTTTCTTCCATGATGCTGCCAGTGACCTGGTTGATGGTAAGTTCCCGGTCTTTCAGTTTCAGGATATAAGACTCTTCCGGGTCATCGGGGATAAACGGAAATTCTATCTTCTCTACATCGGCCAGGCGGGTTTCACGGAAAACCGGGAATCCGGCCAGGCTTTTTGCCGGAGCGTCTTCCTTTATTTCATGGCTGATCCCGCGGTTTTCTCCGGTGGTCAAACCAATTCTCACCATAAAAAGATACGTGCCGGTAAGGGCCAGGATCAGCACGGGAACCAGGAAAATCCGCCCGCTCACCACGTGGAAGTACTGTGAGAAGAAATCCTTATTGATTTTTGCAAAGAAATTACGTAAACCCTGCTGGCGTTTAGCAATCAGGATGATACCCGTAATAGTGATCAGGAACAGCAGAAAGGAGACCAGGCCGATAATAATTCTTCCTGTTTCTTTCAGGAATAATGAGCGGTGCAGGGCGATATTCCACTGGATAAAATCACTTTGGGGCTTTACCTCACCCAGGATACTGCCGTCTTTAGGGTTAATATAGGCATTTACCGGGTTACCTTCCCCGTCTGTAGCCTCAATGGAAACAAAGTGGTTGTGGTCTACGGTAAGCGCGGTTATTTCAGGATAAACCTCCCACAGCACCGGAAGGGTCTGTGAGAGGTTTAAGGTATCAAAATCACTTACTTTGTAGCTTTGTGTTTTTTCGTTGACGGCACCTATGGCCAGAATGACCCCGGTGACCGAAAGAATCAATAAAAATAAGGAGGATACCAGGGCCAGTGCCAGGTGGGCATACCTCCAAACGGATAAGGTCATTGAACTTTACTTAATTTCACAAAACGGATGTAGCCGTTGCCTTCCACGCGTTCGGCCAGGGCTTCGGGTCTTACATCGATTTCCACATCTTTTACATGGTATTTTTGTTCTTCCACGGCCGACTCAAAACGAAGCTTATAGCCTTTGTTAAGTTTGGAGTCGTCTATTTCTATGGTACGCACGGCGCGGTCACCGCCACCAACAGATGCCCCCGTGATGGCATTTAGCTTTTCTTTGGATTTGGTTTGAAATTTGTACCAGTCTTTCAGCGTGTTGTACCATTGCTTATCCGGCCCCAATACCGATAGCGTTTTTTCATATTCGCCTTTCGGGTTTATCAGTGAAATGATTACATAGGCTTCCTCTCCTTTGTATGGGGTCATCTGCAGCATACATTTGTATTTCGCGGTTTGTGCAGATGCGGTTGTCGTAAACATAGCGAATGCTAATGCTATCAGAGCAAATTTGATTGTTTTCATCTGTATAAAATTTTAGCTGTTAGCCTTTAGCTATTAGCTAACTTCTAACAGCTAATAGCTAAAGGCTATTTCATTTTTAGTTGGCGTTTTTCAAAAATTCAATGGAAACATTTTTTTCTTTCAAAAACTCGTTTTCCTTCGCCAGGTCGTATGCTGTTTCGTCAAATTCTGTTTTGATATCTTTCTTTGCACCCAAAGACACCAATAGTTTCAGCATTTTATCGTCTTTGGCGGTTAACGCCTCTTTATGCAAAGCCGTCATGCCGGCTTCGTCTTGTGCATTGATGTCTGCACCTAACTCTGCTGCTCTTTTTACCAGGTTTTCCATGCCTTTGGCTACGGCTAAGTGAAACAAAGTTTCGCCGTTTTTCTGGGCTTGGGCTACGTCTATGTCGCTGTTTCTGAGTAATGTAAGTTTCTCTTCAAACTCCTGCCTGGGATCGGCCTGCGGCGTTTGGGAACCTTGCGGGCCGGCACCTGCGCGCGGTTCGCGATAGGAATTGAACCAATAGTAAGCCAGGTTGTTGCCGTCTTTGTCTGTAACTTTGGCATTTGCTCCTTTGCTGAGTAAGAAAGCTACCACCTCGGGGCTGCTGCTGGCTACTGCATTGCTCAGTGCCGACTGGCCTTTTTCGTTTACCGTATTGATATCGCGGATTTTTTCCTGCAACATTTTGATCAATGCCAGATTTTTCCCTGCGGATGCCAGCATCAGGATATTGTTGCCATTGTTGTCTTGTTTATTAACATCAACTCCTTTATTGAGAAAATAAGTGATAACTTCCGTATTGGGAAGACGCACCAGGTTGTGCAATACCGTAGAGCCGTCTTTAGCGTAGATGGCCTTGGGGTCGAGCTTCAGTGTTTCTACTAAATATTGGTACATTTCCAAGCCATTAGCAGCACCACGAGCTGGCCTTGATGCAAAAAAGAAGGCGTTGTTGGTTGGTTTGATGCCTTTATCGATGAGTTTCTGAATCAATTCTCTGTTGCCAAAGCGTGTGGCATAGTCTACCGCTGTGCTACCATATTCGTCCTTGTCGTTATACGACATGCCTTTTGAAAGCAAATAGTCGCATATTTTCAGGTCTTTATCACGGGCTACCGCCAATAACAACAAAGAAGCACCGTCATCGTATTTTTGGGATGGATTAACCCCTCCGGCAAACAAAATATCTAAGATCTCCGTATTACCGTTCCCGCTGGATACGGCATTGGCTATAACTGCCGATCCGTGGCTGTCTGTGAGATTGACATCCGAGCCTTTGGCTACCAGATAGCGAACGAGCTCGGTATTGCCCTGTCCGGCAGCCCAATGCAGGTACGATGCACTATGGTGCGTTTTTTTGGTTACGCCGTTACCATCGAGCTCAACCATAAACTTGATGACATCCAGGTTAGCTCTGTTGTTAATAGCGATAGAAGTAGGATCCCATGAAGCTGCATTGGGCTGCGTGGGGCTGTTGCCTTTGGCTATTTCGGCTTTTACTGCTGCTATATCCGGATTGGTTTTCCAGAAGTCGGCACTCATTAAGGTATTGGTTTGCTGTGCACTAACACAGAATGCGGAGAATGCAAACACGGCAAGAAGAATTCTTTTCATATTATACTTAGTCGAATTTATTTGAACTAATTCTAAATTGATAACAAAACTAAACAACTGGTGCTTTACAGAAAAGTTTTGCGCGCGAAATCACGGCGTAATTCAATAAAACCTGCTAATGTGAATATGTTTTTTTCTGTATTGCAATTGAAAAAGAGAGAAGGGATATGGCCCTTCTCTCTTTACGGATTAATAAATACCGATATAGTACTGGTCTGCACCCGAGGTTATTTTTGCTCCTTTTACCCCGTCTTTACCGGTAGAGTTCACATCGTAGATGTAAATATTACCCTGAACACCCACAGGCGACAGTGCGATATAGAATTTACCGTCCCTTACTACTGAATACTGGTATTGCTGTAACCATAAACCTGCCGGAGTATTCAAATCAATAGCGGTATTGTTGTTCAGGTCAATTCTTGCCAATCCCCATGCTGAAGAATATGTGGGTTCGCCCGACGGATTAACACCAATTTGCACCTGGTCATCGCCTACTTTCTCGTAAGGCATGAAGCAAATTCCGTTACCTGCATAAAAGAAACCATTACTGGCGGTCTGTCTTCCCAGTTTATCACTCAAATCAAATCTGTATGATGTATACTGGCCGTTTACAATCTTAACGATATAGGTCTTTCCACCTGCACTCACCAATTGTAATATCTCTCCTGCTTCGTTGATGTGTTGTGTAGGTGTACGGTATCCGTTGGTAGCACCGGCCACATCATCCCGGGTGATAACAGTGGCATTGGTTAATGCCGGATAATCCAGTACCAGCGTAAACGTTTTATCAGTGGCTACGTTTCTCCCTGTGGTTTTGTTCCACTTGCTTACCGTCACCGGTGCAGCAGAATTCAAGCTTCTCTACGCCGGTGCCCAGAGGCTGGGTACTGATAACCAGTTCTTTCACTCCCTTTTTATATTCCCTGTTGATCAGAAACCCCGGCGGATCTTCCGGTTTATGGATTAATTTTAACATAAACATTGATCTGTGCGGCTTAATAAAAGGGGGAATTTTGGAGAAATCCTGTAGGAGGGGTAAAAATGGAGGCACGGCTGTTCTCCGGTTAAAAAGTTCTGAAAATACTTGTGAATATCATTCACAATACGTAATTTTATATTACCATACAGATTAAAAAGAAATGAGCACACAATTTATCGAGCTAAAGATAGCTCAATTGAAAAGAGCTAATGTTCAGCTTAAACAAATTCTTGCTTTCTTGTCAAATCCGTCTGAGGGTATAGTTAACGAAATTTTAGATAAAATACTGGAGAACGAAGCCCTGATTCAGAAACTGAAAGAGGGGTTGAGATAATCTGTTGAAAATAATATTATTATGGAAAGTGTAAGAAAAATTTTAGAGGATGTGGAAAAACTTCAGGCTGAAGTGTATGCGTTTCTGAAAATAGGGAAGGAAGATCTTAACCTGGAAGAGTGGATTACCATTAAGGAGTATGTTAAACGGCATAATCTTAGTGGATTAAATGTGGTGCACAATTGGATAAAAAGGGGGGTGGTTCCACCTGAGAATCTCAGACGTATCAGTCAGCTTAATGATATTCAGTTAATAAAGGATGTTGTTTATAAAGAAGAGCCGGTGCTGAATTAAGAAATATACGCTTATAATAAAACTTAACGAGAGTTTGAAGCAGGATGAAAGATTATTGATCATGAACCCTAATTTATTGAGAACCCTTTTTACTGTATTTTTTTGTACCCTGGCTTTTTACTCGAAAGCGCAGATCAGACCTAAGCTCAAAACGGGCGAAAAGTGGGAGACTTTTTTTGAAAAAGTGCCCGTAAGCGGAGAGATCAGGGTAGGGGTTATGGGGTATGAAAGCGACGAAAGAGTAAAACCCACAAGATTCTTTGTCTGGATTCCCGGGCATAATGTGGGTACAATGTGTGTTGAAATCAGCTCAAGAGACGGGAGATATGAAGCTCGTTTACCCTATGATATTTCGGGGTTGAAAGAGGGTGTTCATGAATTTGAGTTACCCACTAAATACGCTTCTGATCTGAGAAATTATACGGTAAAAGATATTGCCATATTGGCTAAAATAGGAAGGAGTTGTGAGTCTTCAGGTTCTTTCTATGTCTTGTCTTCCTGGAATACACCTTCTGAAAAACCGGGAAGTATTTTTGTGTATTTAAATTCTGACAAGCCGGTACTCTTTAGATTCAAAAGGTTAAAAGACAATAAGATTATCGATATAGAGTGTAAAAAAATCAATGTGCCCCTGTCAATAGCCTATAATTGCAAATGTGAAGTGCCTGTGGAAGATATCCGGGGAGTAACTGATTTTTATATTCAACAGAGAGTGAGGAGAGTTGGTGATATTAGTTTTAATACTTATTCATTCCCGTTTAAGCTTTGATTCGCAAAAAGAACATATTGCCCCTGACAGGCTTGGGATTATTCGTTATTACTATTCTGATCCTGCTTTTTGAACCTATTGATACCGTTTTTAATATTACGGCAAATACGGAGAGGGTTAAAATCACGACTTTGAAGGTTAATTCCAGCAGGCTGATTCTCGAAGATGTTGAAATTGCAGACGTGACCGAAATCCTGGATAGTTCTTTTAACGGCTCATTACAGATAAACCCTCAGGTAGAGGTAGTGGTGGAAAGGGTAGCTAACGGTCCGGTGATTATTGAGTTCAGAAGTGATCATAGTATAGGTAAACTGTATAATACGGAAAATGATTTCTTAAGGGATGCTCCTGACTTTTTTGAAGTAGTTATAAAAGATATGGACAGCCGGGTGCTCCGCGGGAAAACTATTTTATTCCCGATAGAAGGTGATATTGATCTGGGAAGAAGTGTGGACTTTGAAATCTCCGGAGAGTATAATTCTATTCTCAGGGAGGGAGAAATTGCGATGACGGGAATATCAGGCTTTTTTGGAGAACGGTTTGATTCCGGTACAAAAAAATTATTGCTGGGAGACCAGGTGGTTTTTGATAAGGTGAAACACGGGGCTTTAGGTTTTGTTACCGTGAATGAGAATCCGGGGATTCAGGTGGCCTACAGACTTTCTGCCCAATATGCAAAAATACTAAAACCGGGAATTAAGGATTCTGAAAGCGGAACGAAAATAAAAGTCAGGCCCTTAGACCGTTTCCTGAATGCCCCGGTTTTTCAATGGTTGTCTTTGTTTTTTGGCTCAATAGTAATCCTTTTAAGTATAGGGTCTTTTTTAATGGATTTGAAATCGTTTATTAAAGAGAAATAAATGGGTATGAGGTATTTTTATATATTTTTTTGTTTCATGGCCGGAACTGTTTTCGGGCAGGAAACAGTCTATATTGATGCTGACGGACAGGTGGGAGTAGGGGTCTTAAAATCCAGAGGGAGTGAATGTTTTATAATAACTCCAAAGCATGTGGTAGAAAACGCACTAAATGATGTATCGGTAACCGGTTCCAAATCTGTAAAATCCAGGGCGGTGCTGGAAAGAGCTTTTTCGGATGATCTGGCTCTTTTACGGGTAACAGGTGGGGGAACTCAGAACTGTAAAGAATGGCGCAGTCATAAAGCATTGGACGAAGTAATTGAAAAGTCATTTGAAGGGGTATTGGAAGTTAAAGGGTCTAATGGGTCTAACAAACTGATCAAAGTGCTGATTACAGAAAAGGAAGATACGCGCTTTGTAGTTCGTCCTTATTTTCAAGACGAAACCATCTTAAAGGGGTACAGCGGCTCTGTTCTCTTTACACTCCACGAGGGGGAAAGGGTTATTTTAGGGATGTTAATGGAGGTGGATGAGAACGGAAAGGGCATTGTGCTGAGTCAAAAAGTAATTAACAGGAATTTAGATTCATTCTTTAATACATCGGGAGCTTCTTCCAATTCGGATCGGGCAGCCTCTCAGCATACCTATATCATTCCTGACACCCCGGATAATGTAGTAGAATCACTGGGCTTCTCTTTTAAACTGGTGGAAAGCACGAAAAGAGGGGGGAAGATTGTGGTAAAATTTACAGTTACAGCATTACAGAAGGATAATTCGCTTTATATTACTACACGTAACAGCAGTCCAACTACCCAGGTATATGATCAAATGGGGAATGTGTACAGAGTGTCTCAGCTAAAATTAGGAACATTGATCAGTCAATCTGATATTGGGAGGAATTATACGTTTGCTGCAGGAATACCTGTACCGTTAGAGTTAACTATTGATAATGTATTAAAGGAAACAGAGGGGTTAGCACTTTTAAATTTATTTATTTCGACAAATGGTCATGATGAATTTATAAGTTTTCGCAACATCAATTTCAGTAATAGTACGGAAAAGTTTAAACTATTAAAACCTGAAGGAGTACAGACTCAAGAGTCTTTGGGCTTCAAGTTTGATTTGGTGGACAGTAAAAAGAATGGAAATAAGCTGATAGTAAAGTTATTCATTACAAGCCTCTTAAAAGATAACTCGCTTTATATTACTACACGTAATAGTAGTCCAACTACCCAGGTATATGATCAGATGGGGAATGTATACAGAGTGTCTCAGCTAAAATTAGGAACGTTGATCAGTCAATCTGATATTGGGAGGAATTATACGTTTGCTGCGGGAGTAGCTGTACCGTTAGAATTGACTATTGAAAATGTGTTATCAGAAACAGAGGGAATAACACTTTTAAACTTGTTTATTTCGGCAAATGGGCATGATGAATTTATAAGTTTTCGCAACATCAATTTCAGTAATAGTACGGAAAAGTTTAAACTATTAAAACCTGAAGGAGTACAGACTCAAGAGTCTTTGGGCTTCAAGTTTGATTTGGTGGACAGTAAAAAGAATGGAAATAAGCTGATAGTAAAGTTATTCATTACAAGCCTCTTAAAAGATAATTCGCTTTATATTACTACACGTAATAGTAGTCCAACTACCCAGGTATATGATCAGATAGGGAATATATACAGGGTTTCTCAATTAAAATTAGGGATTCTGAACAGCCAGTCGGATATTGGCAGGAACTATATATTTCCTGTAGGTGTAGCGGTGCCGTTAGAATTAACTATTGAAAATGTGTTATTAGAAACAAAGGGAATAACACTCTTAAATTTGCTTGTTTCGGCAAATGGTCATGATGAATTTATAAGTTTTCGCAACATTAATTTCAGCAACAGTACAGAGAAGTTTGAGATATTGAAACCTGAAGGAATACAGAATCAAGAGTCCTTAGGTTTCCGATTCAATTTGGTTGGTGCTAAAAGAAATGGAGATAAAGTAGTACTTAGTATTCTTATTACCAGCCTGTCAAAAGATAACTCGCTTTATATTACTACACGTAATAGCAGACCCACAACACAGGTATATGATAAGTCAGGGAATGTTTATCGGGTATCTCAACTAAAATTAGGTTCATTGATTAGCCAGTCAGACATTGGACGGAATTATATATTTGTGAAAGGAGTGCCTGTTCCATTGGAATTAAGCATTAATTCATTTAATGACGATAGTATTGCTCTTTTAAATTTGTTAATCAGCGTAGAAGGGAACGATAAGAGTGTTGCTTTCAAAAATATAAACCTTAACTAAAGCTATTTTTCTAATTTACACAAAATTCAGGACAGTTTAGTTGAGTATTTTTTTGATTTGATAAATGCTTTTTCCCCTCTTTCAAAAATGTGCGGGTAGTCAGGGAGCTTAATGATATGCGGCTTATCCGTGCTATTCCGTATAAGGAAGTCTCCTGGCCCGCTGCGGCTTTATCTCCGGTTCCTGATTTCTTCCAGGCGTTTTTTCAGTACCTCCATGCGTGCCGGTTCTTTCTCCGCCAGGTTACTCTTCTCTCCCGGGTCTTTTTTCAGATGATACAATTGTGGTGAGGGAGAATTGCCCAGCTCTATTTGGGTGTCTCTTTGTATGGCAGCCCCTTGGGTAGGGGTAATGTATTTCCAGTCGGCTTCTATCAGGGCAAAGGCTCCGCCTGACTGCGAATGAACCACCAGTTCCTGCCGGCCCTTTTTATCTTTTCCCAGTAATGCATCCAGGTGGTTTTGGCTGTCTTTGGTGTCTAGCGCCGGTTTTTCTCCGATCAGGGCACTCAGGGAAGCAAACAGGTCTACCTGGCTCATGAGGGCGTGGCTGACACCCGGCTTTATTTTACCCTCATAGCTGACTATAAAAGGAATGCGGGTTCCACCCTCAAAAATACTGTACTTGCCTCCGCGTAAGGGGCCGGCGGGCCTGTGCGCTCCCAGGTGCTCTACGGCACCGTCATGATAGCCGTCGTCTACCACCGGGCCGTTGTCGCTGCTCAGTATCACCAGGGTATTTTTAAGTAAGCCGTTTTCTTCCAGGGCCTTCATTATTTCTCCTACTGACCAGTCAAACTCCAGTAGTGCATCACCCCGGAGGCCATGCCCGCTTTTACCCGTAAAGCGGGCATGCGGAACGCGCGGTACATGTACATCATGGGTGGCAAAATAAAGCAAAAAGGGTTGCTGTTTATTCTCTTCAATGAAATGTACAGCTTTTGAGGTGAAGGTATCGGCCATGGTTTCATCTACCCAGCGGGCCGCTTTCCCTCCGGCCATATAGCCTATGCGGCCTACTCCGTTGACAATGGTAAAATCATGCCCGTGCGAGTGCTTCATTTTCAGGAGTTCGGGGTTATCGCGGCCGGTAGGTTCGTCTCCTGTTTTCTCTTTGTAACTGACCCGGATGGGATCCTGAGGATCCAGGTTAACTACCCGGCTGTTTTCCACGTAAACGGTAGGCACCCTGTCGCCCGTAGCCGCCATAATAAAGGAGTAATCAAAGCCTACGTCGTTCGGCGATTGCCGGATATGCCCGTTCCAGTCCGGGCCATTGTTGTCTCCCAGGCCCAGGTGCCACTTTCCTACCACGGCGGTGGTATACCCCGCCTGCTGGAAAACAGAGGCTACGGTGCTGCGTCCGGAGCGGATGATGGCGGAGGCATCGCCGGCCAGCACATTTATTCCGTTTTTACGCCAGGGATATTCACCGGTGAGTAAGGAGTAGCGCGACGGCGTGCAGGTGGCAGCCGTACTGTAGGCCCGGTCAAAGCGGAGGCCTTTTTGGGCCAGCCGGTCTACGTTAGGCGTTTTCTGCCGGTTTTCGGGAGCATACGTGCTGAAATCACCGTAGCCGATATCATCGGCATAGATAATGACTACGTTGGGTTTCTGCTGCCCGGATACACTCAACAGGCAGTGAAGAAACAGGAAAGTCAGGAAACAGAGTCTGGGCATGAACAAAGATAAGGGATTATATTTTTTCATCAATGGTTTTGGTATTTCTTGAGCAAACGTTTGCACATCCCTTATATACGGTGTGAACGTTTGTTTTTGAAGCGTAAACTGTTTTGTCTGAAAATTGTGCTGTTTACACTCCGGTTCCGTTGTTATCTTTGATATAAAGAGTTTTATAATAAGCAATGAATATACTATCCGGCTGTATTTTTTTAATCACCACTGTATGGGGAACGCCTCATGTAACCCCCGCTTCCCAACAGGATACCCTTTCCATTGTACCCATAGAGGCCATTCATAATCCTGAACGGGGGTACCACCTGGAGTCTAATTTTTATGTACACAATATGACCCGGCCTTTTCCGCCTTACCTGACCTATCCGGAAGGGTGGTTTGCCGATTTCAATAAACGCTATAAAAGTGAGGGGGATAAGCTCAGCGCTATGCAGCTCTACCTTTATCTTACGGATTATGTTGGAAAAGATATCCCGGAAGAGGCGTTTAAAAATATGCAGCAGCTTTTTGACAGTGCCCGTGAAAACGGATACAAGTTTATCCTCCGTTTTGCCTATGACAATACCTATGGGGCCACCAAAGCGAATTTCAAGGATGTGTTCAGGCACCTGGATCAGCTGGAACCTTTTATTAAGAAAAATATCGGCCTGATTGATATCTGGCAGATCGGGTTTATAGGGGCCTGGGGAGAGGGTCACAGCTCGCCCATGTCGAATGACTATGAAGGCAAAACCCGGCTGGCCAAACGGATACTGGATATTTTTGAAGGGCGGCAAACCACCATTCGCTTGCCGGAGTACAAGAACCTGCTGAAGAACGGGGAAGAATATAAGCGGCGGATGGGCTATAATAACGACTACTTCACCGCATCAGAGCACCCCAAGGCACCTGGGAATGACTTCTTTATGGGAAGCCCGGATTACGAACAGGTGATGAAGGAGTCGCCCTATGTGAAGGTGATTGGTGAAATTCCGTATGCCGAAGCTACGGAGTGGGGACTGCATACATTGATTTCCGTACCCCATTCATTAAAGGCGCTTCGTGATCACCATTACAGCCTGTTTGATATCACACAAAATACGGATTTGAATATCCAAAACTGGAAAGAGACTCCGGTTACTCCTGCCCTGATGGACTCCATTGGTATTTTGTATGATGAAAGCTACTTCAAAGAAGGGGATGTGCCGGTAGCAAGATCGGCGTATGATTTTATCCGTGACCATCTCGGCTATCGCTTGTACGTGGAAAAACCTTTGACCAAAATACAGCGTAACGGAAATAAGTTAAATTATGATATCCGTATCAAAAACACCGGTTTCTCTGCTATTCATAATCCCCGGCCGGTATACCTGGTTTTGATGGATGAAAATAATAAGATTTTAAGCAAAGAAAAGTTAAATGTCAGCCCGCGCGACTGGCAGCCTTATGATGTGAGTAAGAAGGAGATTACTCCGCTGATTCACCGGATTAGCGGGCAGGCGGCTGTGCCTTCTAAGGGTAAGATCAAAGTGGGGCTCTGGCTGCCGGATCCTGAAGCGGATCTGAAGTATCTGGAGAAGTTTGCGATTCAGTTTGCGAATGAGGGGATGGAAGTGCGGGGGGATGGGGAGTACCGGGTTAATGTAGTGGCGGAGCTTTAGGGTTCTATTACCTCACGCGCCCTTCGACAGGCCGGGCCGCGTAGGCTCAGGGTGACAATGGTGATGCTCTATGCTAATAGTAGCCTATCGGCGATAACGCCTGCCACTGTCACCCTGAGTGCGTAACCACTGTCACCCTGAGCCTACGCGGCCCGGCCTGTCGAAGGGCGCGTGAATTGACATCCCCTCTCTCTCTTCTTCCTCCCCCTACATCTACTCCCTCCTCACTTTCACCTCCCTGAACATAAAACCATTATTGCTCACCCTCAGCGGTTTACCGCTCACAGTGCTTACATTTTTAAGAATCACTTCCTTTGTTTTTACATAAGGAAACTTCTCCCGGTAAGAATCGTCTTTCATCTCCGGGTTAAAGTCGGCAAAAATGGCTGCGCCAGGGTAATTTTCGGGATGACTGGCATCATCAATCTTCAGGTTTTCAAATACAATGCGCTCCGGCATATAGCAGGTATAGCCGAAATCATGCTGCCCTTTATTGTGCCCATTGATAAGGGATGCCGTCATAGGCCGGCCGTTGAACGGCTTAAAAATACAGTTTCGGATAATGAGCTCTCCCTGCCAGGTGCTGCCGTAGTCATCGCGGAGGTTGATAATGTTCCGGGCCAGGATGGTGCTGTTTTCTACAGTGAAAGTTCCGCTGCCGATGGCGTTGATGCCCATGTGGCCCAGAGTAGAGTTCCGGATGGTAGCATTGGCCACGCCCTGGTGCGCATCAAAGCGGCTGAACGTGCAGCCGTCGTATAGCAGGTTTTTACTGAAGTTGGAGCCCATAATGCCCCAGTACTTTGTATCATTGATGTCATTGGTCTGGCTGCAGTTCAGAAACGATACATTCAGCCCCCGGTCTACCAGGATGTCATACGTGCCCATGGAAACGGGCTTCCCGGCCGAGCCAATGGTGCTGTACGTTTTGTGGCCGGTCAGCACGGTGTTTTTGACCGTTACATAAGAGCAGTCGCCTATGGCCAGGAATCCGCCGTAAGGCGCGCCGTGGTCGCCTTCACCGGTAATGCGGTGCTCCAGGCCATCCACCACCACGTTAGAGCGCCGGATCGCGATATTGCGGCTATAATAAGTGTACTTCGATTCGGCCTGGTTGGCAATGGTAGTGAAGCGGCCACCGGTGATTTGCAGCGGAGTTTCGTCGATCGGCTGGGCTCTGATCTCCGTGATCTCATCAAAATCCCAGATGATCGGTGCATTCATATCCACATTGCCGTTTTTATCTACCACAAAGATATCGGTCTGGGGCGATCCGTTATTCTGGTTCAGCCCGAACCGGATGTATTGCCGTACGTTAGAATTGATCACGGTAATGAGGCAGGGGCCGGGCAGGGTCAGATCCAGCTTTTGCTGGTTTCTTTTAAGGGAAGTGATTCCCTGGGGCTTAAAAGCGCTCAAAGCCGAGCTGACCCTGAAAACAGGCGCATTATAATCGTCCACCCGGGTGTCGTCTATAATAAAGGCTGCCTTCCCGAAATTGGTAGAGGTTCGGATGATGACCGTACGGGCCTTGCCGCCGATATAGTAAGTAGCCTTGTCATCGGCCCTGACCGGCAGATCATGTGCATTGGCAAAAGCGTGTGTGGCGGCTATAGCGTCTGTATCATCGGTTTTACCGTCTCCCTTTGCGCCGAAATCACTGTAATGCACTTTCCCGGCGGCTTTAAATTTAGCTACCTCTTTAGGAGAGACATTGACGGTTAATTCCCCTTTTTCATTAGCAAATATCCGGGTTTTCCCTTCCTGAGACAGGAGTACAATGTTATCCTGTGCCCGGGTGGTAAGGGCAAAGATGGTGATCCAGAAGAATAAGAAGCAATATTTCATAGGTATAAAAAATTTCAACGATGATAAACAAATATAGAATTAAACGGGCTTGAAATGAAATTTTACTACATTAGTACAAAATAAAACCTGTCATAAAATTTAAAACCGGCCAGAAATGGAAAACCGTAGACAATTTATAAAAAAAGCAGCGGCTTTGAGTGCTGCTATGAGCCTGGGCTCAGAGCTTTTTGCGGGACTGAAAAGCCAGGGTAAGCTGGGTATTCAGCTTTTCTCCATCCCGAAAATGCTTTCTGAAGACTTTGAAGGCGGACTGAAAATGCTTCAGAAAATGGGTTATAAAGAACTGGAACTGTACGGCCCGTTTCCTTTCAGTGCCGAATCAGCTAAGAAAGGATGGGAGGGCGCCGGTAAAATGCTGGGCTTTTCGGGAAGCGGATACTTTGGCAAAACGCCGCAGGAGATGAAAAAAGTTCTGAAGGATTACGGATTTACCACTCCGGCTACCCACACCGACCTGGATACACTGGAACAAAACATGGGGCCACTGGCCGAGGCCGCCAACATTCTCGGACAGAAATACGTGGTGCTGCCGGCTATTCCGGAGGAAAGGCGTAAAACTACAGACGACTATAAACGCATAGCTGACGCTTTTAATAAGGTAGGAGAAAATGCCAAAAAGCATGGCGTGAAGTTCGGTTACCACAATCATGGCTACGGCCTGAAGCCGGTAGACGGCATCCGGCCGCTGGAGGTCATCCTGGATAACACCGATCCCGGCCTGGTGTTTTTAGAGATGGATATCTTCTGGACCACCTGCGGAGGGGCAGACCCGCTGGACCTGCTCACCCGGTATGCAGGAAGGTATAAAATGCTGCATCTGAAAGACATGAAAGAGAAAAAACAGTTTGCCGGTGATGGTAATAACGTGCAGGAGTGGTTTCCCATGTTCCCGCTGATGACCACGGCCGGTGACGGTGTCCTGGACGTAGGGGAAATTGTAAAAAAAGCAGGAGAAACCGGGGTAGAGCACTATTTTGTAGAGCAGGATATGGTGGCTGATCCGCAAACGGCCCTGAAAAAGAGCGCGGATTTCCTTCTGACCAAACTGGGATAAGCAAGATGAAACTATTGAATTTACTGACAGGCGGGTGCATCCTGCTTACCTTACATGCCTCCGGGCAGAATACAGGCTCCGGCTTTGAGCTTATCCGGAATAAAGACGGGAAGGATATTGCCTATTCGCCGGGCTCAGGCGTAAAGATTCTCCGGGTAAACGGCTTGTCTTTTAAAGACCTGAACCGCAACGGGAAGCTTGACCCTTACGAAGACTGGCGACTGGGCTATGAAGCAAGGGCCAAAGACCTGGCCTCGCAGCTTACGGTAGAACAGATTGCCGGACTTATGCTTTACTCTTCGCATCAGAGTATCCCGGCCCGGGCGGGAGGATATTTCGCAGGAACGTACAATGGCAAACCCTATACGGAAGGGGAGACAGACCCTGCTGAGCTTACCGATCAGCAAAAGAAATTTCTCAAAGATGATAACCTGCGTCATGTACTGATCACCACGGTAAAATCTCCGGAGATAGCTGCCCGGTGGAATAACGGTATGCAGGCCTATTGCGAAAGCCTGGGGTTGGGCATTCCTGCCAATAACTCTTCTGATCCCCGCCACGGCACCATAGCCACGGCTGAATACAATGCGGCTGCGGGAGGTGCTATTTCCATGTGGCCCGGCTCTTTAGGCCTGGCTGCTACCTTTGATCCGGAGCTGGTGCGGCGGTTTGGGACCATCGCTGCGGCAGAATACCGGGCACTGGGAATCACCACGGCACTGTCACCGCAGGTAGACATTGCCACCGAACCCCGCTGGGGCCGGTTTAGCGGTACTTTCGGGGAGAGTCCCCTGCTTTCAGCCGCTATGGCTGAGGCGTATTGCGACGGCTTCCAGTCGGAATCCTGGGGCCACAAGAGCGTAAATGCCATGGTGAAACACTGGCCCGGCGGCGGATCCGGTGAGGCCGGCCGGGACGGGCACTATGGCAACGGTAAATTTGCAGTGTACCCCGGCAATAACTTTGATGCCCACCTGATACCGTTTATTAACGGAGCTTTCAAGCTGAAGGGCAGCGCAAAAGCCGCTTCTGCCGTAATGCCCTACTATACCATCTCCTGGGAGCAGACACCTGAGAATGTGGCCAATAACTATAATAAATACATTGTAGATGACCTGCTGAGGAAAAAATACGGCTATACAGGGGTAGTGTGTACCGACTGGAATGTAACGGCTGACCATAAGGTACAGGACTCTTTCCTGGATGGAAAATCATTCGGAGTAGAGCATTTGTCGCTGGCAGAAAGACATTACAAGGTACTGATGGCCGGGGCCGACCAGTTTGGCGGAAACAATGACGCCAGGCCTATCCTGGAAGCTTACCGGATAGGAATCCGGGAGCATGGGGAGAAATGGATGAGAAACCGGATGGAAGAGTCGGCTGTAAGGCTTCTGCTCAATATTTTCAGGGTAGGCCTGTTTGAAAACCCTTATCTCAGGCCTGCAGAAACCCAAAAGCAGGTGGGCAACCCGGAATTCATGAAGGCCGGTTATGAGGCGCAGCTGAAATCGATTGTTTTATTAAAAAATCAGCAAAATACCTTGCCGGTAAAGACTAAAAAGACGGTGTATATTCCCAAGCGGTTTATCCCGGCCAGCCGTAATTTCCTGGGAGTAGAGACCCCGTCTTCCCTGGAATACCCGGTGAATATGAATATTGTGAAAAAATATTTTGAGGTAACGGATGATCCGGAGAAAGCTGATTTTGCGATGGTTTATATCGAAAACCCCAAAGCCTCCATCGGGTACGACATGGCTGACCTCGAAAACGGAGGCAACGGTTATGTTCCCATCAGCCTGCAATACGGAGATTATACCGCTACGGATGCCCGTGAAGTGAGCATTGCCGGAGGTGACCCGCTGGAAAATTTCACCAACCGGGCTTACAAAGGAAAAACGGCAAAGACGCCCAATATTACTGATGCGGAATTGGTAAGAAGTACAAAAGAAGTCATGAAAAACAAACCTTTGGTTTTGATTGTCAATACCACCAATCCCCTGGTTTTTTCGGAAATTGAGCCGTATGCCAGCTCCGTTTTGTTGAGTTTCGGGGTGCAGGACCAGGCTTTGATAGAGACCATAGCCGGGAAGTCAGAACCTCAGGCCCGGCTTCCCATGCAGATGCCGGCCCATATGCTTACGGTAGAAAAACAGGCGGAAGATGTACCTTATGACCTGGAATGCTATAAAGATGCTGCCGGAAACGTATATGATTTCGGGTTTGGATTGAACTGGAAAGGGGTGATTGGGGGAAAAAGGGGGTATAGGTGATTTTCAGGGCGTTGGGGGAAAGGGGTTGTATAAAAGACGGCCCCTTTTTTATTAACTTAAAAGCCAGTCGATAACATTTAATTTTTGAATACCGTCTATATTGGTATGATCAAAATCAAGAGTTAAGAGGTATTTCGGGTAATTGTCTTTGATATTGTTAAATGACGAAATCTCTCTTTTGTATGTTTTTTCGTCATTAACGGTATAAGCTACCTGATAATATTCTCTTTCATTATTGGGTTTTTGTACCACAAAATCAATTTCCTTATCATTGTTTTTCCCCGCGTAGACTTTCCCGCCACGCCTTAAAAGTTCGAAATACACTACATTTTCGAGTTTGTGCCCTAGATCCGTATCGTATTTATTGGTAGTTGTGATATTTCTCAAGCCGAGATCCACTACATAATATTTTTCGTTCGTGGTAAGTAGTTCTTTGCCTTTAATATCGTAACGAGGGGCAGGGTATAGAATATAAGATTTTGTAAGGAAATCCAGGTATTTGATAATGGTGTTGTGGGATACTTTTTTTTGTGAATTCTTATTAAGTTCTGTCGCAATATTGGTAGGCGAAATATAAGAACCAATACTGTCAAAAATAAAACTTATAGTACGATGAAGGTTGTGGATATTCCGCAATTTATACCGTTCTGCAATGTCTTTGATAATTACTGTATCATAGATAGATTGCAGATAGTCATTAGCCAGATTTTCATTACTTTGGGCTAAAGTTACTGCTTCAGGGAAGCTACTCGTATTGATGTATTTACGAAAAAGACGATCGGTGTTTTTTTCTTCTTTGTATGCCAGAGTATATTCCTTGAATGAGTAGGGATGTAAGTTAACAGCTATGTATCTTCCTGTCAGAAGCGTAGCCAGCTCACTACTTAATAAATAGGCATTTGAACCTGTGACATACAGATCAATGTTTTTTTTTGTGAACAGGCTGTTAATGAGATTTTCAAAATTATTGACCAACTGCACCTCATCTAAAAAAACGTAGTGTTTCTTATCTGTTTTTACCGTGTTTATTATTTCGTCATACAACGTAGCCCAATCGGTGAAATGCAGGTTTTCCCTTTCCTCAAAATTCAGGAAAATTATGTATTGAGGTAAAACACCGCCTGATATCAGTTCATTTTTAAACACTTCCAAAAGCGTGGATTTCCCGCAGCGTCTTATACCCGTAATCACTTTGATTACATTTTGGTCTTTGAGCTGACGGAGCTTTTGCAAGTATGTTTCCCTGGTTATCATTTACTTTGTTTGTTACAAATGTAATTTTTATTGACGAAAAATACAAATAATTTCATTTTTCGTCAATAAGGAAAATTTTATAGTAAAGTTCAGGTAGTTTTTTAAGTCTCAATTTTCGAGATCTTAATTTGTTATTTAAAATCCATTAAAACATCTTCTGCCCCGAAAACTGCATGGCTTCTCCTTTCCCGAAGCCGTAGCTGATGCCCAAAGTCACAAAGCGCCCCTGCCGGCGATGGCTGTAGAGTTCAAAGTCGGGCTGGCGGATGACGGTTTCGAAGAACCGGGAAGCGAAGACATCGCGGACACTCAGGCTAATGATGGCCCGGCCTTTAAACAGCTTGTTCCGGGCACCCAGATCCATGTAGGCAGTTTGAGTGACATGGCCCTGTATGGTGCGGTAGCCGGAGCGGTAATTCCCGGCCAGCTCCAGGTCAAACCCGGCGGGCAGCTTCAGTTTGGAGGTAAGCCGGGCGGTGAACTGGTCTGCGCTGAACTCGTAGACTGTATTTTCATAGGCGCCGTTCCGGGTAAAGTAATTGTAATTCAGGTCGGTGCTGAGCGATAAGCGGTTTCCGGGAGCATATTTGGCATTCATCTCGAGACCATTGGCTTTTCGCGTGCCTATGTTGGCGGGTAGGGTGGTCCGGATATTGTTTTCTACTGTGGAAATGTCTTCTATGGCATCGGTGGTATACCGGTGATAGGCACCCAGGTTGATGCTGATGGCAGAGAAATCGTAGATTCCCGTAAGTTCGTAGGAGTCCGTATACTCAGGAGTAAGCAAAGGGTTCCCCATCTCAATGTTGTAGTTATTCTGAATGCTGAAGAAGGGGTTAAGCTCCCATAGCCCCGGCCGGTAAATCCGGCGGGAGTATCCTGCCTGTAAGGAAAGCGTGGATGTAAATTTATAGGACGTGTGCGCGCTGGGGAACAGGTTGAGATATCTTTGCCGGCTGGTTTCCCCGGTATTTTCAAGCCGGGTGTCCAGGAAGGTGTTCTCTGCCCTCAGGCCCAGCTTTATGCCGGCCTTTTTGCCTTCATAGGCTCCTGTAGCATACGCAGCCAGCACATCGAGGTCCATGACGAAAATATTGGCCAGGTTGGCATCGGTCACCCACTTGTCGTCCAGCTGGTTTTGTACGGCAAAATCGCTGGAAAGATCATTAAGCTGGTACTGGGCGCCTGTTTCCAGGGTCCACTCTTTGGAGAAAGGTTGGGTGTAATCGGCTTTGAAAATATATTCTGCCTCCCCGTAATCGGTGTGTGATTTCTGATCGGTAAAGGAAGCTACGCCTTGTGAAAGCCGGTGTGTAAAATCAGAGTACTGGTCTTTTGCGAAGAAGTTTCCTGTGGAGGAGATCAGCAGCTTATGCTTTTCATCATCTTCATAACTTTTCTGGTATTGTACGTCGTATTGCCATTTGGGGTTATCGGCCCGGGTAGATTCGGCGCGGGTCCAGCCCGACTCCGTCACCCCGGCATTCCTGAGCAGGAAGTGATTGTCAGACGTCTGGGTTTCTTTTTCAAAGCCGAACAGCCCGGATACGGAGATCAGGTTGAGCTTATTCAGGTTGTAATCGGCCCCCAGCACCAGGTTATAAAACTGCTCGTTCATCTTGCTGTTTCCCGAGGTTTCCACTTCAGAATCTCCGCTGGTATTAACCGACCGGTATTTTGCCGGGAAGGTACGGTAACCTATCCCCACCTGGCTGAATAAATTCAGCTTAGAGGTACGCCGGTTAAGGCTGAAACCCAGGCTGTGGTTATTGGGTATGCCGCCGTTCAGGGTAACTGAGCCGTTGATTCCGTTTTTATCTTCTTTTTTCAATACAATATTTATAATACCGGAAGTCCCCTCCGCCTCATATTTGGCAGAAGGGTTGGTAATCACTTCTATGCGGTCTATCATGTCGGCGGTAATGGAACCCAGGGCGTTGCCGCCTTCGGAGGCCATCACGGAAGGTTTGCCGTTAATGAGAATCCGTACGCCCTGGCTACCCCGGAGGCTGATCTGTCCCTGGATATTGACCGTTACGGAAGGTACATTATTCAATACCTCCAGTGCGCTGGCACCGGTGCTGCTGAGGTCCTGGCCTACATTAAACACCCGCTTATCCAGGTGAAATTCGGTTTGGGAGCGCTGGCCGCGTACATTCACTTCTGCCAGGTTTTGGGCATTCTGCTCCAGAAGTATTTCACCGAGAAGAATCTGGCCGTTCGCCGCTTCCGGCAGCTTTATTTCTTTGGTTACAAAACCGATAAAGCTGACTTCCATCACGGCCGGAACCTGGGAAACAGTGACTTCGAACTCACCGGTATCCGTGGCTGATGTTCCTGAAATGATCTTACTATCCTGGCCTTTAAGAATGATGGTGGCGTACTCCACCGGGGTTTTGCCGGTACTTTCCAGTACTTTCCCTTTGATCATTATATCTTTATTCTGCCCTGAAACAGGGGTGGACATTACTAACAGAAGGTATGCAGTAAGTACATTGAGGAGGAGCCGGATGGGTGTTCCGGTAGTTTGAGACGTATTCATGATGACAAAAATACTACAGATCCGGGTGTTTCGCCAAGCTGAAGAAGATTATTGTTTATAATTAGTCTAAATTATTTATTATTGCTGTAAAATTAGGATATTTATTATATTAATATGCCGACAGTCAGATATAGATACACAAGGGTTTTGGTACATATCCTCATCTGGTCGCTACTGGCCGCTATCTTGTTCCGGTTTCCGCACACAGTGGCCAGGGAAGTTCCGCTACCTCCTGAATTTGTTACCAAGCAGATTGTGCATATGGGTATTATGCTTTTTGCTTACTATTTTAATACCTATTACCTGGTTCCCCGGCTCCTCCTGAAGAAAAGATATATACAGTTTGTGGCAGCAATTATTGTATTTGTATTAGGAGTGGCTTTTTTCATGACCTTTGTGGCCCGGTCACTTCAGCTGCAAACTAATCCGGCCCATTGGGACAGGTTGTATTTAGATCGTTTTACGTCATGGACCACATTGATTGTGATCGGTATAAGTACCTTGTTGGCCATAATGGCCCAATGGAATGCGGACAGCAAAAAAATCGAACTTCTTGAACACGAAAGGATACAAACAGAGCTGTCTGCCTTGCGTGCACAGATTCATCCGCATTTCCTTTTTAATACACTTCATACCGTTTATGCGCTCAGCTATACCGATAGCGAGGCCTCGCGTAAAGCACTCGCACAGATCTCACGACTGCTGCGCTATCAGTTATACGAGGTGCAGCGGGGAGAAACAACACTGGATAAAGAGCTAGCTTTTATCCGGGATTATATCAGCATTATGCGGTTGAGAATGAGTGAGAAAATCAACCTGGACCTGCAATTGCCGCAGCAGAGCTCCGGGCTGAGTATTGCACCGATGATACTGATCTGTTATATCGAAAATATCTTTAAGCACGGCGTGGTTGACGAAGGAGAAGGAAATATACTCATTGCTATTGAACAAACCGGAACCAGCTTATCCATGACGACCAAAAATAAGATAGCTACTGCCTACAGGCCACTGAAAGAGGAAGGCCCTACGGGAATTGGTATGCAGAACACCCGAAGGCGGCTGGAGCTGCTCTATCCGGACCGGTATCACCTTTCGGTTAAGAAAGATACGGTCAATAATGAATTTGAATTAAGACTAACCCTTCAGTTGGCATGATATTAAACTGTGTTTCCGTTGACGACGAACCCCTTGCACTGGGCCTGATCAATACCTTTATTGAAAAGACCCCTTTTCTGCATTTGGTACAGTCTTATTCCACCTCCTCACTTATCCTGTCTGAATTAGTACAACCTGATTTTCATATCCTGTTTCTTGATATCCATATGCCGGGAGTAAACGGTATTGAAATAGCACGGGCATTAAAAGAAACGGATCCTGCCGTCAGGCCCCGGATCGTTTTTACCACTGCCTATAACCAGTTTGCGGTGGAAAGCTACCAGGTAGAGGCGTTGGATTATCTTTTAAAACCTTTTGAATACGAAGATTTCCTGAACACGGCCAATAAGGCAAAACGATATTTTGAGAGCTTGCCGGATTTCCATGCCCCGAAACTTTTGCAGGAAGAAGCGCTTTTTGTCAGGTCGGATTACCAGCTGATCAAAATCCCTTTTGAAGATATCCGGTATATACAGGGATTAAAAGATTATGTGATTATCCACCTGAAATCGTTGGAAAAGCCCGTAATTACACTGACAACGCTCAAATCACTGGCAGAGAAGTTGCCCCGCGACAGGTTTCGCAGGGTGCAGAAATCCTATATTGTTGCATTAGATGCAGTGACTTCGCTATCGACCAACAGCCTTTGGATAGAAAACCTTGAAATAAATATTGGGGAACAATACAAGGAATCCCTGCATACGGTATTCTCCAGGTTGCTCAAATAGATAGGATAGGGCCGAGGGCCTGACCGGGAGAGGTCCTGATTCCTATTTGTACATCATCTGCCGTGGTGTAACGCCAAATGTTTTTTTGAATGTCAGTATGAAATGCGATACGTTCCTGTATCCCAGCTGTGCCGCCACCTCATTTACACTGCGGTTAGCCGCCAGTAGGTTTGTGGCCTCCTCCATGCGAAGTTTGGTCAGATACGACCGGATAGTGGTGCCAAACCGTATTTTAAAGAATTGTTTGAGCCAGAACTCATTCAGGGATACGATCCTTGATAATTGCTTTATGGTCGGAGCAGTAGTATAGTTGGCCAGCAGATAAGCTTTTGCTGCGATCAGCTTCTGCTGAATGTCAGCAGGGATAGTAGATTCAAAGCCGGCTCCGCCGGGTTGTAAATGAAGAATGAAAAACAGCTCTTTCAGTTTCAGTTCGAAGTAATATCTTTTTTGGGAAGGCTCCAGGTGCTCATTGAGTATAGCGTTTAAAATTTGCCTGACAGGTAATTCAAGAAAATACGAATGACAGCTTCCTGAAACAGGCCCCAGCAAGTCAGACAGGCTGTGCCCTCTTATCCAGCTTTCGGACTGAAGCAATTTTGACAAAAGCGGTTTGGAAAAGATAATGAGCATACACTTCTTTCTGGTATCTCCGCCCGGGACTGATGTGAGTTTTGTATTCCGGATTTCCATTGTGCCGGAAAGATGGAAAGTCGTTTTCGGAATATCCTGTACAGCCGCGCTACCGTAACAGATAAGTGATACATGATTACCGGAGATGGTCAGCTCAGGTAAAAGTCCTTCGCAAACATCTTCATGTATTATACAAAGACCGGGCATCAGCCATTTTTTTATGCTCAGGTCTTCTGTAATTTTTTCATGTGAATATTTCAGCTCCATTAGTTCATTACCATCAACGGGCAACCCGATCTCCATTAAGACCGGATTATGGTCTGCCGGCGACGATAATCGTATACTGATTTTGCTGCTCACTATTTTTAATTCTTCTGAACACGGCAAAAGTACAAGGTGGGAAAAGCGTAAAAAAAGATTTGGTAGATGCTGATTTGGGTTTCGTCGAAAACTCCCCGAATATCCCTGAAACGTCATTTTTATTCCTTTTTCGGGTATAATCCAACGTTTGGGCTACTCTAATTTTGTGCCAAATTAAAATTAATCTAAATAAGAATAGTGAAACGATATTTACTGATTTTGTTGATTTTTGTCGTATCAATACAGGTTTTTTCTCAGGAACAGCAGGGTAGAATTATAGGCACGGTCAAAGATAAAGAAGGCAACCCGGTACCCTATGCAAGTGTACATCTGGTCGGTACCCGGTATGGCTGTGCTACCGACGAGAGCGGACATTTTTCCCTTGAAGCACGGGCCGGAACATACGATCTACGTATTTCTGCCATGGGTTATGCAAATTTTCTCACGAGAGTCAGCCTAGCCGACAGTGAAGTTAAGCGTATTCAGATTCCCGCGCTGGATGAAGATGTGTCTAGTCTGGACCTGGTGGTTGTAAAGGGGAAATCAGCCATACAGGAAGTCAGGGAGACTCCCTTTAACGTAGTGGCACTCAATGCCAAATCGCATTATAATTCCACAATGGACCTGGGCCATTTGCTGGGGAGGGCTTCCGGTGTTAAGATCAGGGAATCTGGCGGAGTAGGTTCTGATATGAATATCTCCATAAACGGATTTACCGGGCGTAACATTAAGATATTCATGGATGGTGTGCCCATGCAGGGAAACAGCTCTTCGTTTCAGCTTAACAACATCCCCGTTTCTCTGGCAGAACGCATAGAGGTGTATAAAGGTGTGGTTCCGGTTGAGTTTGGATCCGATGCATTGGGGGGAGTGATTAATATTGTCACTAACAGAACCACCAACACCTTCCTGGATGCATCCTATTCGTACGGGTCATTTAATACGCACAGGACGAACGTGATTCTGGGGCATACTACTCCCAAAGGTTTCTCTTTTCAGCTGAATGCTTATCAAAACTACTCTGACAACGACTACAAAATTAAAAGCCGGCTTATCACTAACGGCCAGTATTCCAGAGAGGCGCTTTGGTTCAGGCGTTTTCATGGCGGGTATCGCAATGAGGCAGTTGTAGCCAAGGTAGGTTGGGTCAATAAGCCCTGGGCTGATCGTTTCTTTGTAGGAGCTACCCTGAGCCAGGATCAAAAAGAAGTACAAAATGCCCCTGCCAATATTGAGTTTGTCTACGGGGAAGTTTCAACAGCAAAAAAAGGGATACAGCCCAACCTGGAATACTACAAAAGAGACCTGTTGGTAAAAGGGCTGACTGTACGTATATCGGGTAACTACAACTACAATATCAACCATAATGTGGATACTTCCAGCTATAAATATAACTGGTTGGGCGAGCATGCGATGAATATAAGCAAAGGCGAAAGGGGGACAGCAGCATTGTCTGACTTCTATAATTCCAATTACGCCGGAACCGCCAATGTAAGCTACCGGATAAATGACCATCATTCCATTACGATCAATGATGTACAGTCAGGGTCTGTACGTAAAATTACCTCAGATGCACCTTTAGAACAGCTAAGTGAGTATGAGAAATTGCGTAGGATAAGCCTGAAAAATGTGCTGGGTGTTTCGTATCGTTACCGCCAGAGCCGCAGCTGGAACACAGACCTGTTTGCCAAGAATTATTTTCAAAAAGTCAAGGGCCCTTATAATGAAGGTGATGAAGGCCATCCTAGTTGGCAGGAGCGCTCGGCATCTTACAACACTGTCGGTTATGGTATCGCCACCACATATTTCTGGAAATATTTTCAGTACAAAGCCTCTGTAGAGCGGGCATACCGGCTACCTTCTGATAATGAGCTATTTGGTGATGAAAACGAAGAACAGGGTAATTCGTCCTTAAAAGCAGAAAACTCCATGAATTATAACCTGGGAGTTACCATGAATAAAGAATTTGAAAATAACCATATTTTGTATGTAGACCTGGGCGGTTATTTCCGCAACACGAAGGACTTTATTAAAAGAGAAATCATGGTTCGTACAGGAACACTTACATCTGTAAACTTTGGCCGCACGCAGAACCTGGGTTTTGATCTTGAAACACACTATTATTTCAAAAATATTGCAATGCTCGGTGGAACATTCACCATGATGAACCTGCAGAATAAGGAAAAGTACAGAGATTCCCAGGGCTCGGTGATCAGTACCATCTACGGAGATCATATGCCCAATATCCCTTTTCGGTTCGGGCGTGTAGATGCAGCTTATTATGTTCATAACCTGTTTGGAAAAGGGAATGTACTTAATCTTAGCTATGGGATTAATTACGTGGGAGAGTTCTTCCTGAACTGGCAAAGTATGGGGAACAGCGATGGTAAGTATACGCTTCCTACACAATATTCACACGATTTCAGTGCCACTTATATCCTCAAAGGGGGCATGTATAATATCTCCTTTGAAGCAAGTAATCTGACCAATGCAGAGCTCTCGGACAATTTCGGACAGCTGAAACCGGGAAGAGCTTTCTATGGGAAGTTCAGATATTATTACATGAAACGGAGCAAAAGCAGCAAGTAACTATTTTTAAACTAATAAATAAGAGGATGATAATGATTAATGTGTTGAAAAACAAAACTATTCTATCGGTAATTACAGTACTGGCATTGGCAGGTTGTAATGACGGTGACAAACCTTCTCCCGGTACAGAGGAGCCTACAGTAAAAGATAAATTCTTCCTGGCCGCTTCTTCATCGGGGGGCGGAACCTCATTTACCTACACGATGGCAGTAGATGATTTAGCAAAAGATACCACCATTACCACCCAATACCCCGGTACCATCGAAAATATCGGAAGCTACACCCAATGGGGGTATAACGGTACGGATGCCTTGTTTGCCATAAGCTATCAGCAGGGAAACCCTGCACCAGGTTCAATTTTTCAGCTAAGCTCAACTGGTATTCTGAAGAAAATGGACGATTTCGTCCTGGATAAAGGATTCAACTCTATCGGTTCCTTTAGTACTTACCTGGCTGCTATTGCGAATGGTGAAACGCTGACGGGCGCCAACGATGGTAAAAAGGGTTCGGTCATTTATTTCCTGAACCTGGCCGATAACAATAAGCTGACACCCGTACCTGTCATGACAGAAAACTTTATCGGCGATCAGACAGCCAGTTTTGTAGGAGTGGCCGATGCGGGTAACAATACTTTCTTTACTGCAGTTAACCTGGCAGTTGGCCCCAGCGGAAAACCCGTTAACCTGGACAGTATATACGTGGCAAAATTAGATGCGACCGGTAAACTTTTGAAATTGTACAAAGATAACCGCCTGAGTTTCTCTGCAGGTCAGTTCCGTTCAGCCCGCTATGGTCAGCTGGCGAATGATGCAAACGGAAATACGTATGTGTTTTCTACAGGATACGGAGCTACCACCAAAAAATGCGGGGCACTGTTAATAAAGAAAGATGCAGACGCCTTTGATGCCGCTTATTATTTTGACATTGAAACGGCTTCCGGCGGTTACAAATTACGGAAAGTATGGAGTCTTACTGATGATTACTTCTTTTTGGAAATGTATAATACTGCCGGTGTTCCAGGGAACAGCGCAACGGCTACCCAGTATGCCATTGTACGCATGAGCACAAAAGACTTCAAATGGGTAAGAACCGGTTTCCCGGCGGTAGACCAGATTACCAGCGTGGGCTGGCCTTTTACCTCAGACGGGAAGGCTTATGTTTCCGTGGTAACTCCTAATACCTACCCCACTGTATACGTTATTGATGCCGCTACTGCCACTGCTAAAAAGGGTATTTCGGTTTCCGATGCTACAAGTATTCCCGGGTTAGGAAAACTGTCTCCCCAGCAAAACATACAGTAATTTATGGGTCGGGGCAACAGGCTAATATATTGCCCCTTTTTTGTATTAGTTAACAAATAATATTAATTGAAGATGAAAAATGTATTATCAATCCTGGCGGGATGTCTTTTGGTTACGGTAGCCACACAAACGGCTTTTACACAGACGGCTAAGAAGTCAGAGAAAGTAGGGGATGGTGTTTATGAATTGGTTTACAACAATAAAGAAGGTCAGGTATATGTAACCACTACCCGTGGTAATTCAGAAAAGCCTGCGATCTATGCTTTAGATCCTAAAACAATGGTGGTTAAAGATTCAATTATTCTTGAAACAGGAGCATTTGGTCTGGGTATAAATCAAAAAACACAGACGCTATATGGTACTGCCACCCGTGCCGGTGCTGTTATTGCGGTCGATATCAAATCAAAAAAAACAATTGCAAAGATTACCAATGGAAAAGAAGGCGGTCATACCCGCGAGGTGGTTGTAAACGAGAAAACCAATAAAATTTATGTCTCTGATGTAAGTGGTGGTGTATGGGTAATAGATGGTAAAACCAACACTTTCAGTCATATGTTAAAAGGCGTGCGAGGAACAACAGGGCTATCGGTAGATATAGACCGGGATCGTCTATATGCTATCAACAAAGGTAAAGTGGTGTTTTATGATCTGAAAGCTGACATCGTTATTGACAGCTTTGCTACAGGAGGCGAACGACCTATCAACCTTGCATTAGATACAAAACGGAACCGCCTGCTGGTTTCTCATCAGGGATCCGGGAATGTAACGGTTTTAGATGCAGCTAACGGCTCGGTACTAAAGACCATCCCGGCCGGAGAAGGGGCATTGGGGATTGTCTATAGTCCGGCAGGTGATCGTATTTTCGTGGCTAACCGTGGAGCAGGTACTGTTACGGTTATTAACGCAGCCGACTATTCCGTGTTAGCCAATGTAAAAAGTGGCTCACTGCCCAATACAGTAGTAGTGGATAGTAAAGGTACAGCTTATGTCAGCAACAAGGCGAAAGGAGCTGGCCGACCAAAACCCGGAGAGAAGCCTCAGCGTTCCAGTGACCCCGACGGAGATAACGTAACTGCTATTCATTTCTGATGGCACTTCACGCTGTACGTAAAAGGGGGGCATAAAAGAATGACCTCCTTTTACTATTTTTTTATACATATTCAGGGCAGAAATTATGGAAGCAGAAATTCTCAGAATTTTGAAAAAACTGGGTATCCGAATCACTAAGAGCCGTATACAGGTGGTAACTGCTATTTGTCAGACCGGTGGTTTCATTCCCAATGTGGAAACGTTTTGGTTAGAGCTGCGTGCTATTTCCCCTATATCGAGGGCTACAGTATATAATACGGTGCGGCTAATGGCCCAGTTTGGCATTCTCCAAGCGGAGTATCGGGAGTATCGATTCATATCTTACAGGTTTGTAACAGACAAACCAGGTAATTATGTTAAGGAGCTGAGAAATACAATGCAAAATTCTATTGATACCTGTTTGTAACTGATAATCTTTAAATTAAGACTAAAATGAAAAAATAATTACTGCAGCAGTTCTCCTGGTTTATTTAAACGCCATGGCACAGGAGACTGCTGCTTTAATAAGCAGGGAGTTCTGGGCTGGAAAACCTGATGTTAGTAAGGTTCGGATATGGACTTTTTAGATGCCAATCATCATACCGCATTACGTGGTACGCAAGCAAAACCAGGATGATGTCATTGACTACTTCTTTAAGAAAGGGGTAGAATCAATAAAACGGATACCGACGGTAATACGCCATTTATAGGAGCCGCAGGTATTAAAAGCGCTGACATCATTCGTGCGATGTTGCCGAGAGGTAAAAATATCAATGCGGTTAACAGCAAGGGAGAATCGGCCTTGATTAATGCGGTTAAAAGCTCAAATGCAGAGGTAGTAGCTCTTTTGCTAAAGAACGGTGCAGATGCTAAAGTACTTGATAAAGAAGGGCATATGACCTATGTATTGATCGATGCTTACCGTGGTGCACAGCCGGGTAGCCACGGTGGTTTTGGTGGTCGTGGCGGAGCTGCACCGGCACCGGCATCTCAGCAAAGGAGTGGCTCGGGTGGCAGTAACCCGGCCCGTATCTCGCCGGCAGACGATTTTGCTTCAAAATTAAACCTTTTAAAAGAAAGCGGACTGAATTATCCCCCCCTTTTTAAGACGGGAATACCCTGTATCATCTGGCCATCCCCAAGAATGACATAGCACTGCTCAAAAAGATCTCTTCTTTGGATATCGATATTAACGCCAGGAATGAAGAAGGGCTGACCGCTTTGCACAAAGCAGCCATGCTTGCGCAAAACGATGAGATTCTTCCATATCTTATTTCAGCAGGGGCAAAGAAAGAGTTGAAAACCTCCTTTGAAGAGAGTGCTTATGACCTTGCTGGTAAAAATGAAATTTTGAAAAAGGCAGATGTTTCCCTGGAATTTTTAAAATAGGAGAAACAAAGGACAAATTGTCCTTGTCAGGTGACCTTGTTGCCTTGTTTAACCTTCCAGCCACCCGCCCGCTGCTGAATCTCCCACAGCTTGCAATACGTACCCTGCCTGCCCAGCAGCTCGTCGTGCGTGCCCCTTTCCATGATCTGCCCGCTATCTAACACCAAAATCTGCTGAGCGTTTTGTATGGTAGCCAGCTTGTGGGCAATCACCACCACGGTTTTGGATTTGACCAGTTCCTGGATGGCCTTCTGGATGTATATTTCATTTTCGGGGTCGAGGCTGGCAGTGGCCTCGTCCAGTAAAACAATGGGCGCATCTTTCAGCAGGGCTCTGGCTATGCTGATGCGCTGTTTCTGCCCGCCGGAAAGTTTGCTGCCGCCTTCGCCCACCAGGGTATCCATGCCATCCGGAAATTCCTGTACAAAATCCGGCACCTGGGCTTTGGCGGCGGCTTCCAGTATCTCTTCCCGGGTGGCGTCGGGCTTCCCGATTTTAATGTTGTTATAAATGGTATCATCAAAGAGGTAGACCTCCTGGAAAACCTCGCTGATCAGCCGGTAGAACTTATCCTGGTTGATGTGCCGGATATCGGTTCCGCCTATCCGGATGCTGCCTTCATCCACATCCCAGAAGCGGGCAATGAGCGAGGCGATGGTGGTCTTGCCCGAGCCGGAATGCCCCACCAGCGCCAGCATGGATTTCTCGGGGATGGTAAAATCCAGGTGTTGAACCGTGGGCTTATCGAGATACCCGAAGCTTACATTTTCAAATACGATATCATAGCTGTGCGGAAGCTCATCCCGTTCGGTTTCCATGGTGGGTTCTTCCAGTACCCCGATAACGCGGTTCAGGCTTTCGTTCATATAGCGCAGCATCAGGTAGTCTACCATCAGCACTTTCAGCGGGTTATACAGGTTATAGCCCATGATCAGGAAAGTGATCAGCACGGGAACTGTGATGCTGTTTCCGCTCAGATAATACAATCCCAGGGCTACCATGCCCAGGAAGCATACCTCAAAAATGATGGTGGTGGTCACCACAATCGGCCCGGGAAGGGCCTCCATCCGGATGCTCTTTTTACGGAGGTCGTCGAAGGCGGCTTCCAGCACCTGGTGCCTCTCGCCGGTGAGCCCGTACGACTTCAGGTGACGGATGCCCTGCACGTATTCCAGGAATTTGGCCCCCACGTCATTCCGGGCGGCAATCTGCTTTTGAAAAAGCCGGCTGCCCAGGTAATCGGCCAGCCACAGGAACGGGTAGATCAGCGGAACGGCCAGCAGCAGGCAAAGGGCCAGCCGCCAGTCATAGATGAGCAGGAAGACTGACAAGACCACCGTGCCAAAAACGGCAGCAGCCAGGTTACCCATGCTGTGGCCAAAAATGCTTTCAAAATTAGCCACGTCCTGCAGCACCACCGACGCGATTTCGCCCGGGTCTTTCTTCTTGAAAAATCCCAGTGAAAATTTCTGGATGCGGTTGCCCAGCATAATCCGCAGACGGGTAGACAGGTCGTAAACCCAGATATTGGACTTAACCATAGAACGCGAAGCAATGAAAAACTGGATGACCAGCATCATGGCCATCAGGCCCACTACCGACCAGATCCGGGTGACATTGGGGTGTTCAGAGAACAGCTCCCATATAATCACCAGTAAAATTCCGGACGGGGCTGCTACAAAAATGCTGTGAGCGATTTCCCCTAAGGCTACTTCCCAGGTGCCTTTCCGGTTAAAAGAAGTAACGTATTTTAAATTCTGTATCATGATATTACAAATTCTTTGGCTCGGATATGTGCATTCCACATGCGTTCATAAAGTGGGCTGTTTTGAAGTAGGTCGGGATGTTTTCCCTGTGCGCTCAGTTGCCCGTGATCAAATAGCAGGATTGTATCGGCTTCAGTGATGGTGCTCAGGCGGTGGGCAATGATCAGCACGGTCTTGTCTTTGATCAGCTCGCTGAAGGCCTGCTGGATCCGGTACTCGTTTTCGGGGTCGGCAAAGGCCGTGGCCTCATCCAGGATCAGGATGGGGGCATCTTTCAGGATGGCCCGGGCCAGCTGAAAGCGCTGCTGCTCGCCGCCGCTCAGGTGTACGCCCGACTGGCCGAACAGCGTATCGTACCCCAGGGGCAGGCTTAGGATCAGGTCGTGTATCTGCGCTGCTTTCGCCGCATTTTCTACTTCTTCCCGGCTTTTGTCCATGCCCATGCGGATGTTTTCAAACATGGTCTGCTGAAACATGAAGCTGTCCTGGAAAACAAAAGACACCATTTGCATCAGCTGTCCGGGCGGGTATTCCCGGATGTCTTTTCCGCCGATGGAGATGCTGCCTTCGCTGACGTCCCAGAAGCGGGACAACAGCTGACCGATCGTGCTTTTGCCGGCACCCGAGGGCCCTACCAGCGCAGTGATGGTTTTTTCCGGTATTTCGAAGCTGACATGATGCAGTACCCGGTTCTGGTCCTGGTAAGCGAACGACACATCCGTAAACCGGATACCGAAGCTTTCCGGGTTTTGCGGGGTAGTGCTCTCCGGCAGATCTTCCTGGTGAAGCAGGCTGTCTATCTGCTCCACACCCCGGTTGATGATAGAAAGCTGCATCCCCATATTGCTCAGCACAAACAGCGGTTTGATATACCCCGTTCCCAGGATCAGGAATAGGAGGAGAGTGGCCAGCGTAACCCCGTTCTGAAAATACAGGTAGAGCCCCAGGGCCAGCACGGGCAGCATGGCATTGCTGGTAAAGCTCATAAAGATGGCGAAACCCGGTGTGCTGATTTTCACCCAGTCGGCCACAAAGCCGTTAAAACGCTTCACCGCATTTCCGTATTTTTCAAATGTTTCGGCGGATTGCCCGAAGATTTTCATGACCGGCATGGCCCGCACGTATTCTACGATACCGGCGTTCATGTCTTCCAGTGACTGGTGGTAGTTCTGTATCTGCTCCCGGTTTTTGCCGCCGTACATTTTGGGGATCAGAACCGCCAGCACCAGCAAGGGCACGAAGCTGATGGCCGCCAGACGTCCGTCTTGCGAAAACAGGTAGATAATGGTGATCAGTGGTAGTGTTACCCCTTTCACAAAGTCGGGAATCTGGTGGGCTATGAAATTCTCAATACGCTCCACATCATCGGAAAGGATTTTCTTGAGAGCTCCTGAATTGCGGTTGGTCAGGTAGCCCATCGGCATTTTCCCTACTTTGTCCGTAATATACCTCCGCAGCTCAAAAAGAATGTTGAAGGCGGCGATGTGGGATAGAATCCCCGAGAGGAACAGCACCATCATGCTCACCACGGCAGCGATAACCGCCTTTATGATATACGTACGAATGAGCTCAAAATCTACGGTTTCGGTAGTAAGCTCCCGGATAATATAAAATACAAGCACATAGGGCACCAGGCTCAGGATGGCATGAATAACCGCCAGTAGCCCGGAGGCAAACAGCAGCCCTTTCTTTCTTCCCGCTATTTCGAGCAGGCGCGCGATGCCCGTTTTTCGTTCACTCATGGATAAATGAAAGTTTATTAAGAATAGTTCTAAATAATTTTAAATCCGGGCAAATATAGGAAATCGCATCACACCGGAAGGTGCGTCAGCGGGAGTATAATGTCCGCAAAACGGATTATCTTTTCCGGTTTCACCCGTTTGCGTTGATTATAATTCCGTTTGCGTTTATGGCTTACTGCAATAGCGTTGCAGCTTTGCAGCGGTTTTGTATAATTATTCTAAATTCAAGAGATAATGCCGGTTTTAAATAAGTATGGTTTGCTTGTTATCCTGGAGTGCATATGTATAATTTCTTATGGTCAGCAAACTGCGGAACAAGAAAAAGAACTTACACTGGAGCCCGTAACGGTAACGGCTGAAAAAAGGGAAGAACTGCTACAAAAGATACCGCTCGCTGTGTCGGCGATCACCTCCGGGAAGATACAGGATTACCGTATCTGGTCGGTAAAAGACCTGACTTCCATCGCCCCCAATCTCTATGTGGTGAACGGCGGCAGCGACCAGCCGCTTTATTCCATTCGTGGTATTTTCCCTTCCTCCTTAGACCCTTCGGTAGCTGTTTATATAGACGGTGTACTGCAGTATGATGCGGGTAGCACGATGAGCCAGTTTTATGACGCCGAACGGATAGAAGTATTGAGAGGTCCGCAGGGTACACTGTACGGCCGTAATGCGATGGCGGGTGTGATCAATGTTATTACCAAAAAGCCGGGCAACCGTACCACGGGTTTCGCCGAAACTTCTTTTGGTAACTATAATGCCCAACGATATACTGCCGGAATAAAGACTCCGCTTGTCAGGGATAGACTCTTTGCGGGTGTTTCCGGGTTTTATAATAAATCGGACGGCTATTTTATCAATACGTTTGACGATTCCAAATTTGATAAGAATCACGGTTACGGTGGTAATCTGTATCTCCGTTACCTGCCGTCCGACAAATGGAGCTTCACGTTGAACGGCAAGGCACAACAGTCTTCCAATAACGGGGCATTCCCTTATGCTTTGGACGGCCAGCTTGCTTTGGCAAAACCCTATGAAACCTCGCAGAATGCCACCGGGGAAGAACGCCGGAATTTTTACAATGCTTCACTGACCGCACAGCATTACGGTAAGTATTTTGATATTACCAGCGTTTCAGCCTACCAATATGTAAACCGGTTTATCTACAATGGAGATTGGGACGGCGATTGGACCACCTATGATGTGCTCGGCGTAAGATACTTTGGAGAGCCAACCGATAACTATGCCGCCACATTTACGCAGGAGCTTCGGTTGAGTAGCCCCACAGATAGTAACTCTCCGTTAAAATGGACAGCAGGCGCATTCTACATGAACCACCCCGACAGGGAAAACGGCGTAACGATTATGGGTGCGGCTGCGGCTGTTGTTCTGCAAGATCCCTATGCCCCTTACGAACTGCATACGCCCGCAAAACTTGATAATTCAGGATTTGCCCTTTTCGGACAGGCAACCTGGTCCCTTACACCCAGGCTGGACATCACCGCAGGATTGCGGTATGATTGGGAAACGAAAATACTCCATACCGAAACCAGCATGATAAAAGAGGGTTTGCCTGTTACGCCTGTTGTACCGCCCACCCGTATGGAGGGTAAGTACAAAGCCTTTTCGCCTAAGCTGAATATGGCTTATAAGCTAAGCCCTGAGGCCCTGTTATATGCTACTTATTCCAAAGGATTTAGGGCAGGAGGATTGAATAACCGAAACTTTGACCCGGACTATGCTGCTTATGACCCGGAATACAGTAACAATTTTGAGATGGGTACCAAGACCACCTGGTTGGACAACCGGATGACCGCCAACCTGACCGTATTTTATATTGACTGGCAGGATATGCAGGCTACCGCATTTACACAGTCTTCTGCTTCCATTGTGATACAGAACGCAGGCAACGCCAAAAGTAAAGGCATAGAGCTGGAACTGGCTGTCCGCCCGTTCAAAGGAATGCAGGTAGATTATAACTTAGGCTATACGCATGGCAGGTACAGCCGGTTAACATTGCCCGACCAAAGAGCAGGTACGGAAAAAGACCTGAAAGGCAACCAGCTTATTATGCAGCCTGTGGTCACTTCCATGTTGGCTGCACAATACGCGCATCCTTTGCTCAAAGGGTTTGATGGAATGGTACGGGCAGAATGGAGCTATTTGGGCAAGCAGTATTTTGACCTTGAAAATACTATTAAACAAGACCCGTATTCACTTTGCAACATCAGAGCCGGTGTTACCAGCCGGAATGTGGATGTGGTATTCTGGGCAAGGAACATCTTTAATGAAAAGTATATTTCCTACGCCTATTCTTCCGGTTCAAAAATGGCGATGACAGGTATTCCGGCAACCTATGGTATCACGCTGACAGGCAAATTCTAACTTTTACTTCAGTGTACGACAAAAAAATGAAACCACATAGATACATAGAAAATATACAGTTTCTAAAGCCTGAAACAGATAGCATAGTTGAAAACAAATTTTCTAACATAGCTATGTGTGGCTATTACATAAAAACAGAAAGAAAAACTATGTTACTATGTGGTTTATAAAAAATGTCTTGTACTAAACCCTTTTTCATTTGATATGAACATGACACTTACAATAGAAAATTTATCCAAGAAATACAGCAACGGCGTACAGGCTTTGAGCGATGTAACACTTACCATCGGCAAAGGTATGTTCGGCTTGCTGGGGCAAAACGGAGCGGGGAAATCCACGCTCATGCGTACCATTGCCACCTTGCAGGACGCAGACACCGGAAGTATTACATTTGCTAATATAGACGTACTGAAAGAGCCTGCACGATTAAGAGAGGTGCTGGGCTATCTCCCGCAGGAATTTGGCGTTTATCCAAGCCTGACGGCACAGGAACTGCTTTCGCAGATTGCCGATTTAAAAGGCATCACCAATAAAGCGGAAAGAAAAGAAACGGTGGACTACCTGTTGCAAAAGGTAAACCTCTACAACGTCCGCAAAAAGAAAATCGGTACATATTCCGGCGGTATGAAGCAACGGTTCGGCATCGCGCAGGCATTGCTGGGCAATCCGCAACTGATTATCGTGGATGAACCCACCGCCGGGCTGGACCCTTTGGAACGCAACCGCTTTTACAACCTGCTCAGTGAAATAGGAGAAAATACGGTGGTTATCCTTTCCACGCATATCGTGGAGGATGTAAGCACCTTGTGCAATGATATGGCTATCATTGGCGGGGGCAAAGTATTGCTGACCGGAAAGCCGTCTGAAATTGAACAATCGCTGGGTGGCAAACTCTGGGAAGCACAGATTGAGCGGGAGGAGCTATCGCATTACCGGGAGCAATTTGATATTATTTCCACACGGTTTCATCTCGGAAAGATGCTGGTTACGGTGGTCAGCAAAGAAATTCCCGACGGGAAATTCATTGAGAAATCCCCCACGTTGGAGGATGCGTATTTCAACCGGCTTTTTCAATCCGAACCTGCTTTAATTCATTCGTAAATCCTCATGCGTAACCATATTTTTTCCAGCGAACTCATTTACCGGATAAAACGTCCGCTGACATGGGTATTTGCCTTCATGCTGCTCGTACAGGGTGCAACCTATTCCCGTTCTACCTATGACCTCATTGTCAATGATGGTGTATGGGTCAATGCCGCAGGCATTACCCATGTCAATATTGCCGGGGTAGGCTTCCTGTTATTTGTTATTGTCGCCATCATTACAGGAACGGTCATTTACAAAGATATCGAATACCGTATGGCGGGTATCGTTTATACCAAACCCGTCAATGAAAAACAGTATTTCCTCAAAAAGTTTTTGGCGGCATTTTCCATCAATGCCCTGCTGAGTCTGGCATACATCATTGGTATCGTACTGACACCCTGGTTTAAAGCCTCGCCCAACCAGATCATCGGCCCGGTGCTGTGGGGGCAGACCTTACAGGCGTTCCTGCTTTTTATGCTTCCCAACCTTTTCCTGCTGACGGGTATCAGCATTTCGCTGGTGGTGCTCTTCAGGAACATGGCGGCAAGCTACGTCGGGCTTTTTGTAGTGATGATATTGTTCCTGATTGCCGAAAGTACAAGGGAGAGCAGCGTACACTTAAACATCATTCTCCTGCTTGACCCCTTTGGTTACGGCATCACCCGGGAGGTGGTGGATGCCATGAGCGTAGCGGACAAGAATACTGCTTACTTTCCCCTTACTAATATCCTCATCATAAACAGGATAATATGGTTTGCGGTTGCTTTGGCGCTTTTTGTGTTTTCTTACCGGCGTTTCAGCTTCAAGCGGTTCATCATGGCTTCCGCAAAAAAGGAAAAGAAAGGAAGTAAAATAGGAGCTGAAACAGAAGCGCTACCGCTTACCACACTGCCTAAGCCAAAGGTAGCATTGAATTTTTCGCAGGGTACCATGCTGGCTAAAGTATTCCGCCTCTCGTGGGCGGAATTTAAGGGGCTTGTACGGCCTGTAAATTTCAGGATTATTCTTGGGGTCATCATGGCTTTGTTTCTTTGCTACCACGTGCTATGGTCTGAAAAATATTATATTGAAACACCGCAGTTACCGCTTACCTACCTGATGACCCTGGCAAGGCAGCCGCTGGGTCTGTACCTGATTATTTTCTTTACCGTATGGTCTATTGAGCTATTGTTCAAAGACAGAACAGTAGGTTTATGGCAGGTGAAGGACGCATTGCCTGTGCCGGTAGGGGTAACCTTGCTTTCCCGTTTCCTTGCTATGGCCTGGGTAGCCTTTGTTTGCAGTATATGCCTGCTGGTCATCGGTGTATTGGTGCAGTTGGGTAAGGGATTTACCGATATTAACTGGTCATTGTACATGCAGGACCTGTTCGGCATACGATTAGGCTGGTTCAATTATATGATGATTGTGGCATTGGCATTTTTTGTCGGGGCGGTTACCAACAACCGTTTTGCCGCACATGGTATAGCCGTCGGTATCATGCTGTTTGAAGTGGTGGCCAACGTGACGGGTGCGGTAGAACAACTCCGCTTACTGTACATCTATGTTCCGGGCCTGGAAGATTATTCGGAAATGAACGGCTATGGTATTTTTGACATATCCGCTCCCTGGTATGCGCTGATGTGGGGTGTTCTTGCAGTAAGTTTCCTTTTGTTCTCTGTCTGGCTATGGAACAGGGGAACCGAAAAGCCTTTGCTTTCCCGTCTTACCTCATCGGGTAAAAGGTTATCGTTGCCTTTTAAACTCATTTTGGGTATAAGCCTTGCGGGGTTCTTTGTACTGCAATCTTTTATTAAGACCAATGTAAATACCGTCAATGAGTTCAGGACAAAGGTACAGGAGCAAGCCTTTAAAGCAGATTACGAGAAAAAATACAAATGGCTGGAATACCGCCCGCAACCCAAATACACAGCGATTGACCTTGCAGTAGAGTTATACCCCGAGCAACGGAAAGCGGATTATGCGGCTTCCGTACAGGTGACTAATTTTACCGCAACGGCTATGGATACGCTGTACCTGAATGTTAAGGATTTTGCGGTAATCCAATCTATCTCGGCAGGCGGTAAGCCGCTCTCTTTAATTGAAGTGGATAATAAGCACCGTCTGTTCAAATGTGTTTTTCCCGAACCCTTGCAGGCAGGCCAACATATGAAGCTGGATATATCAGCAACATTGCAGTACAAGGGGTTTACACAAAAAGACCCGCAAGCCGATCTGGTGTTTAACGGCAGCTTCTTATGCAGGGATATTGTTCCGGTTATCGGTTATGATGCAGATAAAGAACTCACGGAAAACCGGGAAAGGGATAAATTGGGTTTGGAAAAACTCAAATCCCGAATGGAAGCAGTTACCCATACCAAAGCATTGGCGGAAATAGCAGGCACTCCCGATGCCACCTGGGTCAACGGTCGCATTACCGTTAGCACATCAGCCGGGCAGCTCCCCCTTGCTACGGGTGTATTGCAACGCAGGTGGGAGGAAAACGGCAGGAACTTCGCAAGCTATTTCGTTCCGGAAAACACACCTTTTAACTGGTCTGTCGGCTCTGCTGATTATGCCGTGCATTCCTTTGAAATAACAGACGGCATCAAAGGCCGGATTTATTACCATCCCGGCCATTCATGGAATATCCATCCGATTGCAGATGCAACGGGAAATGCATTAACCTATCTGAAGCCTCTATTGGGTCACTATCCATATCCAACCCTGCAAATTGCTGAAATTCCGTATTATAATGATGAGTTTTACACATCGCACAGCCTGATCGCCATTTCCGAAAAACACGGCTGGACGGCTGATTTAAAACGTAAGAATGACGAAGCGTATATCGCTTATATCATGGTGCGGGAAGTTGCCCGGCAAATGATTGGACAGCAGGTCAGGATAGCCAATGTACAGGGAGCAGGGATATTTCAATATGCCCTGCCGGATTATTATGCCATTCAATATGTTCGCCAAAAATATGGAGCACAATCTTATAAAGATTTGCTTCAACGCAAGATTAGCGACTATAAAAAGGAACGGGGTTCGGAAGCCAATGAAGAACCGGCGCTGGTGAATACAGACGGAGCAGAATACGTGGAAAGGGATAAAGGAGCAGTGGTTTTTTGCCGTTTGAAAGAACAGGCAGATACATTGGACGGGTTGCTGAAAAACTATCTGGAAAAAGCTGTGCAGGAAGATAAAGCCATAACCGGCAGAGGACTTGTAGCGTATTTGAAAAATCAGTTACCTGCCACAGTTCACGAGCAGATTAAAAAAGATTTTGAAGAAGTAAACCCGCTTGATTGAAGCGGGTTTACTTTATATCAGGTTAAATCAGTAATTCACTTATTCAAAATTTGTCAATATATTTATTCGCGTTTATGACTTCATAATACGGGTCTTCATTAAAAATATTTTTTAGGGAACCAACGTGTGCAACTCCAATTATAAGCAATATTTTCTTCGCTTTAGTTTCAAGCTGATTGTTAACAATATTTGAATATATTTTATAATCTCTGTTCTTAAAAATTGAAATCAATTCAGCACCAATGTGCTGTTTGTCAATTTTGGTAGTGTCAATAGTTTTTTCAGGATTTTTGAAGTATCCGTTTGTAACTCTTGCGGGAATGACGTATCGCAATCTGTAAATCAAATTATACGCTTCGGGTTGATTGAGAAAAGTAAGATAGTCTTTGAAAGATAATTCTCCTTGGTTCAATAATTGATATTTTTCAACAACAATTTTTCGGAGGTTTGCGGTGTAATCTTTATATAACTGAATGTTTTCGCCATTATCCAAAATACTTTGGGATGTTCCTCCCGGTGCATTTACACAGTGAATTTTGGGGGTATTTGATTTCTTACCAACGCTAAATGCAATATTAAAAATTTCACTTCGTCTGTTCTTCAGTTTAGTCAGGTCTAACCGGTTTGACTTGTAGGCTTCGTATAGACTGTCAATTTCATTTTGAACATCAGGCAATTCTTCTACCATAATTGCATCAGGTTCAAATTTTGAAATCAATTTATTGAATTCATCAATAGATTTTTGATTGTTGGGGGATAGAATATCTGTATTCGGATTTCCCTCTTTGTAAATTTGGGCTAAATGGTCAGACCCTACAATTAAAATTTGCGTTTTACTTTCCTGGGAAAATATGCTGGTGGTTATAAAAAGAAAAATTATTGTAAAATATTTCATTGGATTTGTCTGTCTATACTGTTCAAATGCTACCCATAACGATTCGGGATTTTCTCAATATATAAATGGTATTAACTTTTTTGTCTTGTTTGCGTATTCCTCATAATCTTTGCCATATTTCTCTTTTAAGTATTTGTCAAGTTTTGGTGCGTTGTAAAAAGCGAATAAACAAAATAGAAAAACCGGAATACTGACCGCATACCAATTTCGTGTAATAATCGCATACGCTGTTACCCAAAGCATATCGCCAAAGTAATTGATGTGTCTGGAATATTTGAAAAATCCTTCGGTATAAATTTTCCCTTTGTTGTCAGGGGCCTTTTTCCATTGGTTACGCAGAATTTCCCCACCTGTGTTCAACACACTGCCAGCAACAAATAATACTATGCCAAGGATGTCAATAAAGTCAATAGGTTCAGAAGCCGGCAGAGCAAACAAAGCAAACCCAACAAAATATAAAGTAAACGCAAAAGGCACACTAAAACTCTCTTCCCAGGGAATTGCTCTTTTCAGTAAAACGGTCATCATAAACGCAAACCTAAAAAACGTAATAACGTTAAACGAAAAAATGATTATTCGTCTGCCGGAAAATCCGGCTGAATTGTGAATACGAAAAGTGTTTTCAATCCAGGTACCACCGTCTTGAAAAAGTATCCAAAACGATAGCCAAAGTATCAGGATTTCCAAGATGTGGATAGTGACTTTTTGAGGTATGCTTTTACCGTATTGTCCGTATAGTTCCATTGGATGTTGATATTTTATTGTGTCCTTCACGCCTGACCACCAGCGAATTCATATAGATGATAAAATTACACAAACTAGCTCGATTGTATATTGGATTGGTGTCATTAATAATGATGGAACAGGCTTACTTATCCCCGCAACTTACCCGGCAAAAAGCCAAACCTTTTCTTAAACGCTACCGTAAAGTGGTGCGGGTTTTTGTACCCTACTTCAGATGCCACTTCGCCCACATATTTTTTCTCGTCCAAGAGCATCCGCTTCGCTTCCTGCATCCGCACTTCGCTCAGGTAGCCGAAAACGGTCGTACCCAATACCTCCCGGAAACCTGTTTTCAACTTCTGTTGGTTAAGCCCGATTATTGAGGCGATATAGATAATGGAACAGGCTTCACCATAGTGATGGTCTATAAAACTCCTTGCTTCGTATATCTTTTCAATATCTGACCCTCTTAGAATGTTTGCAAACTGTCGCTCATCACCCTTAAGGCTGTTGACCTGTAACAGGTACAGCTCCATTAATTTCGATTCCAGGTATAAACGTTTCATCGCTCCTGAATAAGGGCAATTCCGGATGCTGGCAATGGCAAAGGACATTTCAGGAGAAACGGGAGCTGTTTTCCCGATCCAGCCGGTTTTCCGGTTGGCCATGCAGTCCAGGATAATATTGGCCGGGCTATCCATGCCGGAATTAAGCCGTTCAAACAGGCTCCCGGATAATTTTATTTCCATAAAGGTATGGGATTTGTTTTTGTCGCCCTCCACCTGGTGAAAGCCTGCATAGCCATTACTATAAAATATACTGTGGCTCAGGGGCTGCAGCCGGAAATTGTCCCCGCCCAGGTAACTGGAACTTTCACCTGCGATATTATAATGTAGCTCTACAAATTCTTCGTTGCACTCTACCTCCACGGTAGCCGGCTGCTCAAGCCGGCAATTGCACCACCGTAAAGAGGCACCCTCAAAGACAATTTCCTCTACCATACACTGATGCAGGTGGTCATCTGTTATTTCAGTTGTCTTTTCAGAAAAGTACCCCGTTCCTGTTGAGGGAATACCCATGTCATATATTTTCATAACCCTTCCTGTTTTGTTATACTAAACTATGCCGTAAGAACGGGCAGTAAAATTTTTACAAAAATCCGTTATTTATTTAGAATTATTATAAATAAATTGTTGTTTTATTTCAATAGAATGTCAGAGATGCTGATTCATAAAATAGTAAAATATGAGCAATATATGGTTAGAAAGGTGGAATGAAAGGTACAGCAGCACCGAATATGCCTATGGTACCGATCCTAATGAATTTTTAAAAAAAGAACTGCCTGGCCTCCCGGCCGGTAAAATCCTGTTTGCCGCCGAAGGTGAAGGCCGGAACGCCGTATTTGCCGCCGTTAACGGATGGGAGGTGGCAGCGTTTGACATCAGTGAGGAAGGTAAAAAGAAGGCGCTGAAGCTGGCGGAAACCCGCGGGGTATCCATAGATTACCGTATCGGTGAGCTGCCGGCACTGAACTTCCGGGAAAATACATTTGATGCCATAGCCTTGATATATGCCCATTTTCCAGCAGAAATACGATCGGAATACCACAGGATTCTGAATACGCTTCTAAAGCAGGGCGGCTATATCCTATTTGAAGCATTCAGTAAAAACCATCTTCCGTACCGGCTGGAAAATGAAAAGGTAGGCGGTCCTTCCGATCTCCCTAACCTGTTTTCAATAGAAGAAATAATGGCGGATTTTGCCGGTTACCACTTCATCCGGATAGAAGAAACCATTATTGAGCTTAACGAAGGTCTTTATCACCGGGGAACCGGAAGTGTAATCCGTTTCCTGGCCCGAAAAATCGAAAATCAGTATGCCCAGAGTACCTAAATGGATGGCCAATGCCATGGAGTCGCTGTTCAGCGGCAGCTATCATCCCGTTCGGATCACCGCCGTAAGTTACCTGGCTGATCACTTAAAAAAAGTAAGATTTGAAGGAGATTTTTCAAAGCTGAGCAAACCGTTTATTCCCGGCAATGTGATCGAATTCAGAGTTACCGATACAGAATTCAGGCATTATACACCCTCTTTTTTTGACATGGAAAAAGGAGTATGCGAGGTTTTGTTTTACCTGCACGGGAAAGGGCCGGGGAGCGCCTGGGCTGAAAGGATCCGGGTGGGCGACACCACCAAACTGCTCGGACCGGGCGGTAAAATACGATTTAATGGCCAGGCCACCAGGCACCTGTGTTTCGGCGACGAGACTTCATTGGGCCTGCTGAAATGCCTCTATGATGAAGCCTTGAAAAGGAACCACCTGTGCCAATGCATTGCCGAGCTGGACCCCGCTCATGCAGAATGGCCCGGTTTACTGGAATTAAAATGTATTAAGGTGGAGAAAGACGGGCTTACGGGAGACCGGGAAGTGATAGACAAGATAGGGCAGGACTTGCAGGATACCGCTTTCTATCTTACCGGAAATGCAAAATCCATTCAAACTCTAAGAAAATATTTAACGGAGAAAGGAGTGCCCGGAAGGCAAATACATACCGAGCCGTATTGGTCGGAAGGAAAACCCGGGCTCTGATGCAGGGTTTACACCCTCCCTGTGATCTTATGACAGTGAATAAATACTTAACAAAAAACGGTAATTTATACCATCAGTTATGAGTTTTTACTAAAATAAACTTTTAAGTAGCTGAAAGTAAGTTTATTTTAAATTGATGGCAATAGTAAGTTTTATTTATTTAGAATTAGTCTAAATTTGCACAAATTTTTAAACCGGACAAAAATGTCGCGCAAAAGAACAGAAGATAAGCCGGACATTCGTAGCAGAGAAGGATTTGAGAAAATATATTGTCTTTACTGGGAAAAACTATTGGCCATCTGTTTCAATCTTACCCGGGACAGAGCGCTGGCGGAAGGAATGGTGCAGGATATTTTTAAATCGTTATGGGAGAGAAGAGCTTCAATGAGGATCGAAAAATCAATAGAGCATTACCTGGTCAGGTCAGCAAAAGTCAGGGTATTGGAACATTTCAGGAACCAGGCCATCAGGAGAAAACATGTGGAATATATGTTGTACGATTATGCCGGTGCCGTGAATTCCACCGAGGAAGAGGTTGATTTGTCTTTATTGAAGGAAGAGCTGAATAAATGGGTAGAGCTTCTTCCGCCACAATGCCGCCATGTATTTAAGATGAGCCGCGAAGAAGGGATGAGTAACAAAGAGATCGCTGAAAACCTCGGGATAACTGTCCGTGCTGTGGAATATCACATTAACAGGGCCGTGGGGTTTTTGAAGGAAAAATTAAATATCCCGTAAAATTTTAAAAAAAATACATCACACACCTTCGCTCTGAAGAGGGATATGCATCTACTCTCTTAAAACCCGTTACCGGGAATCAGCAGGTATATGAAAATTGACCATAAGCTCCTGGAAAAGTACCACCTGGGGCTATGCACCACAGAAGAGGAAGCTGCCATCATGGCATGGCTGGATTCGAACAATTCCGACGAAGAACTGGACTGGCCGGTTGAACATAAACAGGCAATAGGGCAGGGCATGTGGGAGAATATAGCGGAGCACATCGATTCTTCTCCGGAGGTTACTCCTTTCTTTAGCCGGAAGCTTTATCGCCGGATTACCCGGTATGCTGCCGCAGCCTGCCTGGTATTGGGTGTGATATACGGCGAAAGGATTTTATGTGACCTGGGGTACAATAGAACCGAAATGTCATATGATAACAGCCGGAATACCGGACTACGACAGGTCCGGACGGCCGGGATAGCGGTTACCCTTCTGCCCGAAAGCCGGCTGAAATTAGCTACGAATCTGTGTCGCACAAAAAGTGAGGTGGTATTCTGCGGAAGCGCGCTCCTGGAAAACCGCAGAGAGCATGAGGTCAGGCTTGCTGTACTGGCCTCCTGTAACGATTCCCCAATACCGGCAAAGAGTTTTGTGCTGAAACCTGAAACAAAGTACGCGGTATTCCAGCATGAATTCAGGGAGAAGGAAACCTATGTAGTGAATGACAATGAGATCCACCATCTACCTCCCGTACTCCAATACAAGGCAGAACAGATACTGAAGATATAAGCAGATAAAATGGGGAGGGGAAAAAAGGTCATATGGACAATAGGAATGGTGTTTTCATTGACGGTGGCGAGTGGGCAGACGATACATATCAGCGGACGGGTGCTCGATTCAGAAGGCAGACCACTTGAATTTTCCGCTATCACGATCGATTCACTTAACCAGGCTGCCTACACCGATGCGGGAGGTGCCTATACGCTCGTGCATGTGCCTGCCGGAAGGCATGCCTTAAAAGTTACGCAGATGGGTTATGTGACGCAGGTCATGCGCGTGAACATTACACGGGATACGGTCATTGATTTTGTGCTTATAGAAAATGCTGCCATGCTTAAAGAAGTGACTATTTCAGGCGAAAGGATCAGGGAATCGCGGAAAATAGAAGAAACGGGCTTCCAGGTAAAAGCCATTGATACGAAAAAGTTTGATAACCGGCCGCTGGATTTAAACCAGGTGCTCAACCAGGCCACCGGCGTGCGCATCAGGGAAACCGGGGGAGTGGGTTCCGACTTCAGCTTTTACCTGAACGGGCTTTCCGGGAGGCAGGTTAAGTTTTTCCTCGACGGGCAGCCCCTGGAAAATTACAGCTCGGTCATGAACCTGAACAATATCCCGGCTAACCTGGTGGAGCGGGTTGAAGTTTATAAGGGAGTCGTTCCTGTTCATCTTGGGGCCGATGCCCTGGGAGGAGGCGTGAATATTGTGACCAGGCAAATGACTGAAAATTACCTGGATGCTTCTTATTCTTACGGCTCCTTCCATACTCACCGTGCCAATGCCAGCGGCCAATACCGGAACCCTGCCAGCGGGTTTACCGTCAGGTCTTCCGCTTTCTATAATTACAGCGATAATAATTACCGGATGTACAACATGGAAACGGTAGTAAACGGGCAGTTTGTTAAAGGGAACTTCGACAGGTTCCATGACTCTTTTCTATCCTGGCTGGGGAATGTTGAGCTGGGATTCTCTCAAAAGAAATGGGCTGACCGCTTCTTTATCGGGCTGGAATACGGAACCCGGAATAAAGATCTTCAGAATACACCGCTCGGCAGCAGAAATACAGACGGCAGCTTTGCCGTGCCGGTGGCCGGGGAGGCTGTCATGGAAGACAAAAGCACCCGTACCACGCTGAGGTATACGAAGGAAGACCTGGGTGTAAAGGGACTCCGGCTGGGGATTTATGCGGTCTATAACAGGGTAAGGAGCTTCAGCATTGATAGCAGTGACAATGTCTATAACTGGAAAGGGGAAGTGATCCGTCGTAACATTACACGGGCAGGGGAATTATCCCTGGATAAAACCACCTTTCAGTTTAACCAACAGATGTTCCTTCAGAATGCCGACCTGGTGTATGAGCCCGACAACCGCCATCGCATCAGCTTCAACTATACATTCAGCTACCTGGAAAGAAAAGGACGTAACAGCCTGGAAACCCGGGGGAATGACCCGTTTGCAGATCCCAATACGTTAGGCAAAAAAGTATGGGGGCTGGCTTATCAGTACACGGCATTCGATGACAGGTGGCAGTCTGCCGTTTTTGTAAAACACTTCAGCCTGGACATTCTTGCACGGGAATCGCGCTGGTACTCCATTGACCAGTATATTATTGAAGACCGGAAAACCAGCCTGGATAAAATGGGAGTGGGGCTTACTTCCCGGTACAGGCTTACTCCGGAATGGCTGGTGAAAGCTTCCTGGGAGAATGCCCGCCGTATGCCGGAACCTTATGAAATATTTGGCGATGGCCTGCTAACCCTGGCCAATCCCCATATTTTACCTGAAAAAAGCCGGAATATAAATGCCGGAACACAATGGCGCCACCGTATTAGTGACGGCCAAAGCCTGACGGTGGAGGCTAACGGATTTTACCGGAACGTAGATCAGATGATCTTTCTCAGGTCCGGAGGGGTCTTTATGCAATACATCAATATGCGGGGAGTACTGATCCGGGGTGGAGAACTGGAGCTCCGGTACACTTCGGGCCGGCATTTTTCTGCAGGGCTGAACGGAACCTACCAGGATGTGCTGAACAACACCCGGTACCTGGAGAATACCTCAACACCCAATCCTGTATATCGTGAAAGAATGTACAATACCCCTTATTTGTTCGGGAATACGGATGTATCGTATACCTTCTATACACCGGGAAAATGGAAGCTGAGCCTGTTCTACGGGCTTCAGTATGTGCATGAATTTTACCTGAATTATCCCTCTATAGCAAAGGGCGGTCCTAAATTCACGATACCCTCCCAACTGCTCCATCACTCAGGAAGCACACTTTCATCTGCCGACGACCGCTATCATATAAGCCTGGAATGCAGGAATCTTACGGATACCCTGGCGTACGATGATTTTGCCCTGCAAAAGCCCGGAAGGGCATTGTATATCAAATTAAGATATTTCATTAAACAGAATTTAAATAATCAAACAAAATGAAAACAAGGAGTAAACAAATCGGATGGATATTTATTTATATGCTCACGCTGGTGTCAGCATGCAAAAAAGACGAGGACCTGCAGCAGGTGCCTTCTGAGCCGGGCAATTACATGATTACGGTATATCCCGAAGGCGCCGCAAACCCGCTTCTGCATATCACCGGAGAACTGACAAGCGGCAGCCTTAGCGTGGTCAATGCCTTTGAGCATGAAATGGCTGCTTCAGAAAGGCAGTTTATAGACGGTTTTTTATATGCCGGAAACCGGCAAACGGGAAAATTCACCAAATCCGAATATGTTAACGGCAGTTTTGTGGAAAGAGGGTCGGTTTCGCTTACAGCGGGCAGCTACAGGATCAATAAGCTGGGGGAGAATAAGATCATTGTGCTCATAAACAGCTACTTTAAAGACGGGAAAGTGCCTTATTATGTGCTGAACACAGCTGATTTTTCTATTACATCCTCCGGTACGCTGAATATACCTATCCCGGCTAATACCATGGTGTGGCCCACCAGCGCCCTGACCAAAGACGGTAAAGTGCTGTTAAATCACCTGGTATGTAATCAGACTACCTATGGCAGCCTTGACACTGCGTATGTTTCCGTATTCAATCCGAATACCCTGGCTTACGAAAAAACCACCAAAGATACCCGTACCTGTGCACTGGGATTCAATAACCTGGAAGACCATTTTATGGACGCTGCCGGTGATCTGTATATATCCACCTGCAATACCGACTTCTGGGGCATCAATGAGAAGCTTCCTGCCGGTATCCTGAGAATCAGGGCAGGACAGACGGATTTTGACCGGGATTATTTTTTCAATGTGAGTTCAGCTATAGGAGGTAATCATTACATTGGATTGCATCCTGTAGGGAATGGTAAAGCCATTATCAGGGCTTACCGGAAAGACCTGATCACTTCGTATAATGATTACCGGGCAGCGCATGTAGTAGAACATTATATAGCAGACGTGGCCACCCGAACGGCCACAAAGCTGGACATCCCCCTTTCTGTTGAAGCCAGGCAACAGATTGCCGTTCTTGGCGACGGGAAATATGCTATCCCTGCCAATACAAAGGAAGGCAGCTTCTTTTATATCTATGATGCAGCTACAGGAACTGTTAAAAAAGGAGCTCATTACACCGATGCCGTGCTGCAGGGAGTGACCGGATTGCAGTAATAACTATAATTACAAGGAGTGGTCGGGATATTCCCTGGCCACTCTTCTTTCGGGTAGATGAAAAAACTGATAGGAAAAATACACCTGTGGTTAGGACTGATTTCCGGCATCATCGTTTTTATCCTGGGCATTACCGGGTGTATATACGTTTTCATAGAGGATATAAAGCCTCTGGTATATAAAGACCGGCTTTTTGTAAAAGCAGAACCTGTTCCTCCTCAACCGTTAAGCGTGCTGCTGGAAAAGGCACAGGCAGCAGCGGGAGAGATTCCCGTAACGCATGTAGAAATACCCAATTCTGCCCGGGCAACGTACGCATTTGAAGCTTTGAAAGCGAAACCGGAGAATAACAGTATCTGGTATTGGGACAAATACGATTATTACACCCTTTACGTAAACCCCTACACGGCTGAAATTGTCAAAATGGAAGATACCAACTTTGAGTTTTTTTATTTCATTCTGTGCCTCCATTGGTGTCTGTTGCTGGAAAATGACCTGGGGCAACCTATTGTCGGGATAGCCGTAATCGTTTTTGTAGTCTCACTGATTACCGGCCTGGTGCTTTGGTGGCCCAAAAATAAGAGTGCCGCGCGTCAACGATTCTGGTTTCGCTGGAAAGCATCTACTCAATGGAAGCGTAAAAATTATGACCTTCATAATATTCTTGGCTTTTACACCATGATCATAGCACTTATACTGGCCCTGACCGGTCTGATGTGGGCATTTGACTGGTTTGAGCACAGCGTGGAGTGGATGGCCAACGGGGGCAAATCGGAAAGTACCTATGTTGCCCCTGAGATCGATACTACGCGGGTCTCTTCCGATCCCTTACCCGACAAAATACTGGCGGATATGCGCGGGAGATACCCGCAAGCCGCCTCTTATCACATCTCTTTCCGGGAAAAATCACCCTATTATACCTACGCCAACCTTTCACACGGAACCCGCTATAATTCAGTCAGCCTGACCTACAACCAGTATTCGGGAGAATTGGTGGCCGTTTCCGGCTTTAAAGATTATAACGCCGGAGAGAAGCTGGTAATGCTCAATTATGATATTCACGTAGGAGCTGTTCTCGGACTTCCCGGAAAAATACTGGCATTTCTGGGGAGCCTGGTGGCAGCAAGCCTGCCTGTAACCGGCTTCCTGGTCTGGTGGGGAAGGAGGAAGAAGCAGCCTTTTAAGAAGGATGGACGCCGCAGCGGATTTATTATTTAGAACTATTATAAATAATTTATTGTTTATCACTTTACCTGGATACGGTAAGCGTATCCCGGTTTCATGAAAAGCCGGTTCGATATGCCTGAAAAAATAAAACTGGATCTGAAGGACGCTGTCGCAGATACCCTCCTGATCACTTTGTACGCAAAATCGATAGAGTCACAAAAGAAAGACCCGTTGATCACCGATACTGCAGCCTGTGATCTTATTGAAAAAATCGACTACGATTTTTCAAAATATAAAAACAAAACGGCAAGCTCGGTTGGGGTTGCCCTGCGTGCCTCACATTTTGATAATATGACCAGGCAGTTTATCCAAAACCATGCGGAGCCGGTGGTGGTACTGGTGGGCTGTGGACTGGACACCCGCGTGCAAAGGCTGGGTAACATTGCATCAAAAGCTGTATTTTATGAACTGGACATTGACGAAGTAATAAAAGTCAGGGCGCAGATGTTGCCTCCGGCCGATAACGAACATTATATAGCGGCCTCAATGCTTACTACAGAGTGGATGGATCAACTGCTTGTAAAACACCCCACGGCCAATTTTATTTTCATCATTGAAGGTGTACTCATGTATTTCAATGAAGCTGACAACAGGTGGGTATTTACCGAACTGGCCAAAAGATTCCCGGGTGCCGAACTCCATTTCGATATGTTGAATAAATGGATGAGCCGGCAATCTAAGAGGCATGACACAGTGGGTAAAACCAATGCCACCTTCAAGTTTGGTATTAATAGTGAAAAAGAGATAGAGGCGTGGCATCCGGGATTAAAACATCAGCGAACCTATCTATTCAATGAATTTAAAGGCTGGCAGAGAATGGGACTGGTTTTAACCATGTTCATGAACATTATTCCCGTGTTTAAAACTGCAGCAAGGGCTATGACTTTTTCAATTAGGAATGATTAAATACTTAACAAAAAAACCTGTAATCGTATGCCAAAAGTAACTCCCGATCTCTTTGAAGTGCTGAATGACCCCAAAGTAGAAGCCGTTCTGGCCAGACTCTATAAAGATGCCATAAAGCAGATCAATTCTGTTATCTGGCACCTCCTGCCCAAAGCGTTTCAACTGTTCGGCAAGGGCATTCATTGGAAAACGGAAAAGAATGTTCGTTTTTATGACGACAAATACATTCCTATCGTTCCTCAGCAGGGCACGTTCCTGTATATGCAGGCCCGGGCCCTGAACGCTAAAAATATCCTGGAATTTGGTACATCGTATGGTATCTCCACTCTGTATCTGGCCAAGGCGGCCAAAGATAACGGCGGGAAAGTCATCACTACCGAATACCTGCCGCACAAAGCCGCCGCAGCCAGGCAGAATTTTGAAGAGGCGGGACTATCGGAATACATTGAGCTCCGGGAAGGCGATGCCCTTGAAACCTTAAAAAATATCAATACTGAAATAGATTTTGTACTTTTGGACGGCTGGCCGGACCTGGTTTACCCGGTTTTCAAATTGATAGAGCCCCGATTGAAAAAAGGAGCCGTGATAGCCGTAGATGATGTAAAAGAATACAAACCCTCCATGCAGGATTACCTCGATTATGTGCGGAATCCTGACAACGGGTATATTTCCACCACCATTTACCCCAATAAAGGCACGGAGTTCACGATAAAAGTAAAATGAAACGTACGCTTTGGTTTTTGATGGTCTGTATTTTCCCGTTTTGCGCATATGCACAGGTGGTTATCAAGGGAAAAGTCACCGACAGAGGCGCCACTCCCCTGAGCGGTGTCAATGTCTTTATCAAAGGAACCATTGACGGCACATCCACCGGTGAAAACGGCGAATTTTTACTGAAGACCCACATCACGGGCGATACCGTGCTGGTTTTCCGGTACGTTACCATGGAAGAAATATTACTCCCCGTTCATATCGGTGAAGAAATGAAAGCACTTACCGTGAAAATGAGGGAGAAACAAAACTACTTAGGGGAAGTGGTCATTTCTGCAGGAAATTTTGACGTGGGCGATAAAACCAAGGCCACGGTCATGAACACCATGGACGTAGAAACCACTGCCGGGGCTGACGGCGATATCATGGGCGCTTTACGCACATTGCCCGGAACACAGCAGATAGGGGAGAGCGGCCAGCTGTTTGTACGGGGTGGCAGCGGTGATGAAACCAAAATCATGATTGACGGACTGGATATTCCTAACCCCTTCTTTGCAGGGGTGCCTGATGTAGCTCAGCGAAACCGTTTTTCACCACATCTCTTCAAAGGTATCGTATTCAATACCGGCGGTTATTCTGCCCAATATGGCGGAGCCCTGTCTTCGGTGCTGGCTCTGGAAACAAAAGACCACCCTTCCAAGCCGTCTACGGTGGTGGCACTTATCCCGTATGGCGGGCAGGTGGGGCACGATTTCCTGGGTAAAGGCGTGTCGGGCGGATTTGATGTGGGCTATTCCAATTTTGGCCCTTATTATAAAATTATATCGCAAAACGTGGATTGGCTGAAAGCCCCCGAAAGCGGAATGCTGACCGGGAATTTCCGGAAAGATACCCGGGGCAACGGCATGATAAAGGGATACGTTTACGGGAATTTACTACATCAGGCCATCGACTATCCTGACGTGGAACAGCAGGGCAAGCCGTTTCCCTACCGGGTGAAAAATGCCAATGCCATCTCCCTGCTGACCTATACCCGTGACCTCTCCGAAACGTGGAAAATGTATGCGGGATATGGTTTAAATTTTAACAAAGACGATATTGAGCGCCGGAATGTGCCTGTAGAAACCACTTCCTTACAGCATCAGCTAAGAACTACCTTTAGCGGGCCTGTTACCCCCTGGGCCAGGCTGAATACCGGTGTGGAAGTGTTTCACAGGCAAATTACTACCGACAGCCTGCAAACCCTGGAATTCAGGGACAATGAAGCGGCGCTGTGGCTGGAAACCGATCTTTACCTCGGTCGTGACCTGATTATCCGGCCCGGAATCCGGACAGAATATGATGAAGCCATTCGCCGGGCAGTTTTTCTGCCCCGCCTGTCGATGGCCTATCGCGCCGGCCGGTACAGCCAGGTTAACCTTTCGGCAGGTGAATATGCGCAGAAGCCCCATTACCTTTTCCTGGCAGAAAACCCGGGTCTGCATTTTACAAGAGCCGAACATTACATTGCTAATTACCAGTACGGCCATCAGAAGCGGATCTTGCGAGCCGAAGCTTATTACAAAAATTACCGGCAATTGCTCACCACCGTCCCCCAAACGGAAAATAATGGGGATGGCTATGCAGGTGGAATAGACATTTTCTGGCGGGATGCCCGGTCAGTGAGAGGATTTGATTACTGGGTTTCCTATACCTGGCTGCAGACCGAACGGCAGTTTATGAATTACCCTGTACGGGCTACGCCCACGTTTGCCTCCCCCCATACGGCCCATTTTGTGGTCAAGTATTTCTTTGAGCGCATCGGGCTTTTTACCGGCGGCTCGTATACCGTAGCGGCGGGCAGACCGTATTATAACCCGAACAATCCGGAGTTTTTAGCCGACAGAACACCGGTTTATCACAATCTTAATTTTAATGTGGCCCTGTTACGCCGCTGGGGAAAGACATTTAATACCTTTGTATTTGCCATCAATAACCTGGCAGGAAACGAGCAGATTTTTAATTACCGGTATTCCTCTGACGGCAGCTACCGGATGCCGGTGACCCTGCCTTATCAGCGCAGTTTTATGCTGGGATGGTTTATCAGCATCGGCCAGGACAGGTCGGGAGAAATTTTAGAACAATTACCGTAATTAAGAGCTATGAAAAAGTAGCTATTAGAAGCTAGCTGTTAGAAGTTAGCTTATAAAGAGGCCGCCTTCCACCGCAAATGAATCAAAATCTAACAGCTAATATCTAACATCTAACAGCTAAATATTTATACATATGAAAACAATTATTATCCTTATTTTATCATTCAGCATGACCGCGACATATGCCCAGAGTCCGTATGAAAAGATGATCACTGAGCGGGTAGCTGAACTGGATACGGCGCGTGCAAGTCGTACTTTGCAGCGGCTGGCCAATGATTTTGAGCGGATTGCCCTGGCCGATGAAAAGAACTGGCTGGCCCATTATTATACGGCTTATTCCTACGTTCGGCTGGCCTATTCCATAAAAGGAGATCAGATTGATGTGTATTGCAACCAGGCCGAGACCTACCTGAAAACCGCAGAGAAATTACAACCCAAAAACTCGGAAATCCTGGCCCTCTATGCCTACCTCTACGGCGCCAAAGTAAACGTAAGCCCTATGTTAAGAGGGGCATCCATGGGTAAAAAAAGTGCCGGTTACACCGACCTTGCCATAGAGGCCGATCCGGAGAATCCCCGTCCGTACCTTATCCGTGCCATGGGTATCTATCATACACCAAAGGCATTTGGAGGCGGTGCCGAAAAAGCCATTCCTTACCTGGAAAAGGCATTGGATAAATTCAGGACATTTACCCCGGCATCTAAAAATGCGCCGAGGTGGGGGAAGACTTATGCGGAGCAGTTGCTGAGAGACAGTTTGAAAAAGTAGGGCTACCTTTAGGAAGAAATAAAACGAAAATATAGTCCCGGAGGGATGGCCTTATGGTAGAACAGGGAAAGCATCCCACAACGAAGTCCTGTAGGGACGGCCTTAGGATAGAAATTACCATAAGGCCGCTCGTCCGGAGCTTAGTGGAAGAGCCGCGCACCTATTTTCTACCATACGGTCGCTCCTTCGGAGCTAAGACAATTTACCCAAAGAAACTCCCTTTTTTATAAACTTCATGACATTGTACTAAGGGGCAGAAGGAAGAGTTATTTATTGAATGGCTTTGAGTTTAGCGGCTTTGATAAGGTTGTCGATGGTATACAGAATATTTTGACGGTCGATTTCCGGCAGGTTTTCAATATCTTCCAGGCGCTGGAGCATTTTTTTATCAAGCACCTTCAGGTTTCCATCTCCTGCCAGAAAATCCAGAGAAACAGAAAGCGCCTCTGCCAGTTTTTGGGCGGTGTCAATGCTTGGTTTCATTTCGCCCCTTTCGTACTTTCCTATTATATCACCACTGATGCCTGAAAGTTTTCCCAACTCAGCCTGGGAGAGCTTTTTCTCCTTTCGGCAAAAACTCACTTTTTGTCCAAATGTCATTGTTATTTATTCTGTTTGTGGTTCTAAAACTGATGATAGAACAAAAATAGTAGAATCGAAATTCAGAAACAATATTATCAGTAGTATAGTATGATTTAAGAAGATTTTGAATTATTGTTACTTATTATTCACTTTTATTGTTATTAATACTTCATTTTTCCTGTATTTTATTATTTTTATTCATAAATAATGCTTATTGTAATTTATTATGAAAAATATTTATATATATTTGTGAGTGATTATTCATTTTTAAACTTTAAAAATATTTTTATGGCATCGATTAACACTAAAAAAATCAAACTGCAACCTAAGTACAGACAGTTATCTTGTGGACAGAAAATAGTTCCTTGGCTAAATTTGAGCGGTGTATGGCTGGAAGAGTTGGGATTCAAAGTAGGGGATACCTTAAATATTACTATTCGCGAAAAACTGCTTATTATTGAACCTTTGGAAGGAGAAGCCAAAGAGGACCAGGATTACAAAGCAGCTTTGAATGAAGTAAAGAGAACACTTAAAAAGCTGGTGCACTGAAAATAAGCTAATCACTTTTTCACTCACCATTCCTGTGGCAAATCCTGCCCCATCCACCAGGTAAAGCCCGTTATTCCTTTGGCTTTCGGGTGCTCTATAATCTGCGCCGTATGATGCTGAATGTGCCGGATAGAATTCAGGTGAAATTCGAAGCGGGAGCACGGATACCATTCAAAACCTGAACTTTCTTCCAGCGGTAATGCTTCGATGCTTTCCTGTAACTGACCTTCAATTTCATCTATATAGGAAAACAGCTCTTCTTTGGTATGAAATCCCTCTATGACGATATATTCTTATTTGATGGAACAAAACTAAAACCGGTTTTTGACAAAGGTGTGTCAGCAGGTTAGGTGAAAATAAACAACTAACAATTCAGCCCGTTTTCTATTTCTTCCCTCATATTATCAAGCCGTTTCCTGACCTGCTTCAACTGCCGGATCTTTGCATCGATTTCATCGATCTTGGCAGAAAACAGCTTTTGCAATTCGTCAGCATTCAGTGTTCCACCAAACCAGCCGTCCAGTATTTTCTTAATTTCAGATAACGTGTAGCCGACTTCCTTGGCTTCTGCAATAATCTCCAAACGTTCAATTACGCCTTCATCGTAATTTTTGTAGTTATTGGTTTTAACATTTTCATCCTGCTTCCCCTGAATCAGTCCCAGGTTTTCGTAATACCGCAAAGTATGTATGGTTACCCCCGTTTTCTTTGATAATTCATTAATCAACATAGGCTTTTGTGTAATTTGTAAAAATATTTTAAGTATAGACTATACTCTATACTTGTTAGTTGTAAAAGTAGTATATAGTTTTGTCTCAACAAAATAATTTATCACGAAACAAAAGAAAATACGACAAATGGTTCGTGTAGTCAAAATGTTAAAACGAATGATGATAGTACTAATAAGCTGCATAACTCTAATTGGAATTATAGCTTTTTTTGTTTTGCAACAACCCCAGTTTGGAAAAGCACCAGGCGGACACCGCCTGGCGCGAATACAGCAATCGCCCAATTATAAGAACGGTCAATTTCAAAACCGGTTTCCCACCCGTATTCTTCCCGAGGGTTACACAATGGCAGGCGAAGTTTACAGGACATTTTTCAAAAAGAATCCCCGGAAATTTCCCACCGGCAGTATCCCGTCTGTAAAAACGGATTTGTTAAGTCTGGATACCAATGTGCTGGTTTGGTTCGGTCATTCATCTTATTTTATGCAGATTGACGGTAAACGGTTTTTAATTGACCCGGTTTTAAGCGGTTCGGCTTCTCCTTTGCCTTTTGGGGTAAAATCTTTTAAGGGAACGGACATTTATACTGCCGGGGATTTTCCGGGGATTGATTATTTACTGATTACGCACGACCATTTTGACCACCTGGATTATAAAACCATTATGGCTTTAAAGCCTAAAATCGACTACATAATTTGTGGTTTGGGAGTAGGCGAACATTTTGAATATTGGGGATTTGATAAAGATAAGATTATTGAAAAGGATTGGGACGAGACGGTAAATGTGGACAAAAATTTCAACATCCGTACTGCGACTGCAAAACACGGTTCGGGGAGGTTTAAGACAACAGACCAAACCTTGTGGTTATCGTACATTATTGAATCTCCCACATTGAGAATTTATATGGGTGGCGATAGCGGTTATGATAAGCATTTTGCAGATATAGGGAGAAAATTCGGACCGTTCGATCTGGCAATATTAGACAACGGGCAGTATGGTCAGGAGGGATTTGCCACGATTCATATGTCTCCGGAATTTACATTGCAGGCTTCGCAGGACCTTAGAGCGAAAAGACTTTTACCTGTGCATAGCGCAAAGTTTGTTTTATCGCGGCACCCCTGGGACGAGCCGATGAAGCGAATAACAGAATTAAGTCAGGAAACTCAAACATCTTTGGTAATGCCAATGATTGGGGAAATGGTGAATATGGATGACAGTACGCAGGCTTTCAGCCAATGGTGGAAAGGAATAAACTAAAATGGTAAATTAACAACAATGGAAAATAAAATAATCCTGATTACAGGCAGCACCGACGGTATCGGGAAAATAACCGCTACCTCATTGGCAAGACAAGGGCATACGGTTATCATTCACGGCCGGAACAAAGCGAAAGCGGAAAAGGTATGCGAAGAAATAAAGGAAGAAACGGCTAATAATAAAGTGGATTATATCATTGCCGACCTGCTTTCATTGGCCGGTATAAAACGGATGGCAGAAGAATTTAAGAAAAAATACGGGTATCTGGACGTGCTGATCAATAACGCAGGGGCAATTTTTGGTAAGGTCCGGGAAACGACAAGCGAGGGTCTTGAAAAGACCATTACACTCAACCTGCTTGCCCCGTTTCTGCTAACTCATCTGTTATTGGATGTTTTGAACAAAAGCAAATCTGCGCGGGTCGTCAATCTTTCGTCAGCTATGCATAAACGGGGCGGTAAACCTGATTTTAATGATTTTCAATTAGAAAAAAGTTATAGAACAGACAGGGCTTACGGACTTTCAAAACTATACCTGATCTGGATAAGCAGACATTTCGCTGCTGAATTAAAAAAGAAAGGGAGCCGTATTACAGTGAATGTATGCCATCCCGGGGCGGTGGCGACCAGTTTTGGACAGGAAGCAGATAAAGGATTTATCATGAACCTTATATTCAAAGTGGCTTTATGGGTGATGGACAAACCCGGGCAGGGAGCCCGAACCAGTATTTATCTGGCCACATCGCCTGAAGTGGAGAACATAACAGGAAAGTTTTTCGGAAACAAAGAAAAAGAAGAAAAGCCGGACGACAGATATTATTCGTCTGACCATGAGAAAAAGGTTTGGGATTACTGCATGGAGATGGTGGAGCTGTATTTAAGTTAAAAGTGTTACCCCTCAATTCAAATTCCGGTACTCATTAGGAGTCATTCCTGTTTTTTGCTTAAAAAGTCTTGTGAAATGTTGCTGGTACTTAAATCCCAGGTCACCGGCAATTGTATTGATCGACATGGAGTCATCAAATATCCGTTTTTTGGCTTCCCCAATAAGCCGGTTCTGGATATAATCCAAAGCGGTATTTCCGGTTTCCTTTTTGATCAGGTCACCAAAATAGTTAGGGGAAAGGTTTAATTCCCCGGCACAATAGGTAACACTGGGCAAACCTAAAAGATGAGGTTTCCCGGAGTTAAAATAATCACGAAGCAGGTTTTCAAACCGTACCAGGATGTCTTTATTGGCATGGCTCCGGGTAATGAACTGCCGGTCGTAAAAGCGCATGCAGTAGTTCAGAAACAGTTCAATATTGGATACAATCAGCGTTTTACTGTGCCTGTCAATGTTTTGCTCAATTTCGGCTCCAATTTTTTCAAGACACTCCACGATAGTTTTCCGTTCCTTTTTCGATAAGTGCAGGGCCTCATTTACTTCATAGGAAAAGAAAGAATACTCTTTCATTTTTTTGGCTAAATGGGTGTTGGCCAGCAAATCGGGATGAAATAAAAGGCCATAGCCGGAAGGGTTTTCATTTACACTATGATTATCAATTCCATACACCTGACCGGGGGACACGAAAACAAGTGTCCCGTCCTCGTAATCATAAGGCTGGCCACCATACATGATATCACCGCACTTATTGTCTTTTAAGAATACAGCATAGATACCCATATATCTCCTGAAATTCCGCACAAACGGTAATTCGCTGAAGTTAACCACACTGACCAGAGGGTGCAAGGTGTCTGTTCCTGCAAAATCATTATAATGTTTTACCGTATCTATCCTGTTTATCTGCTCCATTTTGATGTGCTTTTACACTACAAATCTAGTAACGCAAAACAGTCTGAAAGAGGGTTTAATACAAAATCCGTAAAAATGGTAAATACTTCTGTATTTTGTATAAACCACGTGTCCTGTATCCTCCTGAAATTTGCAAATAAAAATCTGTGATGAAAAAACTGATTCATTTAATGATGCTGATTACCATAGGGCTGCAGGCTTATGCATGCTCTTCCCCTGGCGATTTGCCTGAAAATGAGCCCGGAAATGATACTACAATAAATGCGAAAACGATGAAACTGAAAATAACCGTCGGAGATAAGACAGCTACAGGCGTTTTGTATGACAATCCTACAGGCCGGGATTTTGCGAAAAGGCTTCCGCTGACCGTAAAAATGGACGATTATTCCAATACGGAAAAGATCTTTTACCCTGAGCCTAAACTTTCAACACAAGGAGCCCCGGCAGGCTTTGACCCGTCGGTGGGTGATATTACCGTATATACGCCCTGGGGAAATGTGGCTTTGTTTTATAAGGACTTTGGCTATTCAAAGGGTTTGATTTCAGTAGGTAAGATTACAAGCGGGATGGAAGCCTTTAGCGTGAGCGGTTCTGTCACCGTAAAATTTGAACTGGAAAATAAATAAGTATGGTAGAACGGATCTGATCCCGTTGGATAAACTGGATGCTTTCTTTAAACAAAACCTCAAATAGTCTGATACCTGTTTTATTATAAAACGCGAAGTATTGCCTTGATTATGAATACGATCTCTAAGCCTATATATCTAATACCTTATGTATGTATAATCACACAAATGATATCCTGTGCAGATAATAAAAGTGGTATCGGGACAACACGGCAGCATAAATCTGAAATTTTTGAAAGAGGTGAACAATTATCACCGGACCTCATTACCGGGAGGGCTTGGCACAACAAGCTCTTTGACGAAGACAGCCTATACACCACAGCGATTGGCGTTGAAGAATTTGAGCCCGGCTCCCGCAATGTCTGGCACTCGCACCCCAGCGGCCAGATTATCATTATTCTGGATGGCGTAGGTTATCACCAGATAAAGGGAGAAGCTGTGGAAGTCTTGCGAAAAGGAGACGTCACAAAATGCCCTCCCGGGGTACTTCACTGGCATGGTGCATCAAAAGATAGAAGTGTTACGCAGATTTACATCCTCCCTAATACGGAAAAAGGACTGGCTGAATGGGCTGAAAGAGTCACAGATGAAGAATACAATGATAAAGTAGAGTAAAACATGATATTTAAGAAACAGATCATAATCCCGGTGACGGCACTAACCTTGCTTTCCTCCTGCAATAAGCCGGTGAAATACGGCCCGCCGGTAGAAACGGAGCCTAGACCAGGCACTTTATGCAATTACCGATCAGGGGCGCTTATACAGGATTGGAAACTGACAAAATTCCCGTTATATTTATAACATGAAACGCCGGACCTTTATACAACAAACTGCATGGGCAGGAGCGGGGCTGATGTCTTTTCAGCCCTTCCTGCAGGCTTTTTCACAAACTTCTCCTCCAATGGCAAGGATATTTATTACCGGCTCTTCGGACGGGCTGGGTCTGCTGGCTGCAAAATCACTGATAGCGCAGGGGCACCGGGTGGTTTTACATGCCCGTAATGCCCAACGAAAAGAAGATACTTTACAAAAGATACAGGGAGCAGAGGCGGTTTTAACGGGCGACCTATCCAGCCTTCAGGAAACCAAAGCGCTGGCTGAGCAGGTCAACCAATTGGGGCACTTTGACGCGGTTATTCATAATGCCGGGGTGTATACTGCTCCGGCGCAGCAGATTTTTTCAGTCAATGTACTGGCGCCTTATGTGCTTACCTGCCTGATTCAGAAACCTGAGCGGCTGATTTACCTGACTTCCGATATGCATGCCGGCGGACGCCTCAAGCTGGAACATTTCAAAACCGGCATTGAACGGATCAATTATTCCGACAGCAAGCTGCACGTTCTGATGCTTTGCAAAGCCGTGGCCCGGAAATGGAAAGATGTGTATGCCAACGGGGTAAACCCGGGCTGGGTGCCTACCAAAATGGGTGGCCCGGGCGCGCCGGATGATCTGCAAAAGGGATATGAAACGCAGGTTTGGCTGGCGGTCAGTGACGATGCGCAGGCCAAAGTGAGCGGTCGTTATTTTTATCATCAGCAAACAAAAAGTTCCAACCCGGACGCCGATAATGTTTCGTTACAAGACAGGTTTATGGAGTTGTGCGAAGAAATTACCGGGGTTTCGTTCCCCGGAAACTAACCATCATCTTAACCCATCATAAGAGTAAAAAATGAATATATTTTCTGTAAAAGCATTTGGGACAGATGCCCCGGCTGAAGACCTGAAGCAGCTTCACATTGAGCGGCGCGAAGTATTGGATAAAGACGTGGAGATCGATATTCTATATTGTGGCGTATGCCATTCCGATCTGCACACGGCCCGGAACGAATGGCGCGGGACGGTTTACCCGGTGGTGCCCGGACACGAAATTGTAGGCCGTATCACCCAAACCGGCAGCGGTGTAAGCCGGTTCAAAATAGGGGATTGTGTCGCCGTAGGGTGTATGGTAGACAGCTGCCGTGAATGCGAGCAATGTAAGAAGGGCAGCGAGCAGTATTGCGAAAACGGCAGTGTCTTAACCTATAACGGTCATGAAAAGTACCTGGATAAGCAAACTTTCGGTGGTTATTCAGAACGTATTGTGGTGGATGAAGATTTCGTTTTGCGTGTGCCCGGAAACCTGGATCTGGCAGCGGCAGCCCCTTTATTATGTGCGGGGGTAACCACCTGGTCGCCCCTGAAGCACTGGAAGGTAGGCCCCGGAATGAAAGTAGGAATTGTGGGCATCGGCGGATTAGGCCACATGGGCGTGAAGCTGGCAAAAGCCATGGGCGCCTACGTGGTGGTGATCACCACCTCGGCTTCTAAAGTAGAAGATGCCAAACGACTGGGGGCGGATGAAGTGATTTTATCTACAGACAGGGCACAAATGAAAGCCCATGCGGGCAGCTTACATTTTGTGCTGGATTGTGTATCGGCACAGCACGATGTAAACGCCTATCTGAGGCTGCTGAAAGTAGACGGCACCCTGGCCCTGGTAGGCCTGCCGGAACACCCGCTTCCCATTGCTGCCTTCGCCCTGGTTCCTACCCGCCGCAGCCTGGCAGGCTCTACCATCGGCAGTATTGCTGAAACTCAGGAAATGCTCGACTTTTGTGGTGAGCATAATATTGTGTCTGATATTGAACTGATTAATATACAGGATATCAATACCGCGTATGAGCGACTGCTGAAAGGCGATGTGAAGTACCGGTTTGTGATTGATATGGCCAGCCTGAAAAATTGAACGGAGGGGCCTGAAATTAATGATGGTTT
>Ga0222429_100144_pt1 | contig 109892 bp, 93 predicted proteins | sample 1B50Ametagenome_FD_182475 | JGI IMG/M metagenome (GOLD analysis project Ga0222429, IMG submission 182475) | Enriched microbial communities from leaf-cutter ant dump, University of Wisconsin, Madison, United States - 1B50A (version 2) | ecosystem: Environmental > Terrestrial > Nest > Insects nest...
GTATTAACCATTGGCAGGAAACATGTATAACCACGACACCACTCCCAACTTTCCGGAATTTCAAATGGTATTTCCTCATCAATACATTTTACCGTTCCATCGGCGAATTGCTCATAATATGATTTATCAGAACGGTAAATATGTGATTCGTTCTTATCTCGCTTAATCTTTTTTTCTTTGATTAATTGTTCTTTCTCTGCACGTATTTTTTCAATCAGTACAGAAGCCGGTTCATCATTTGGATCTTGAGGAACCAATTTGCCGCGTATGGCTAAATCAAGGATTTTTTGTCGCAATTTCTTTGTATCCATTATTCCTCAATTTTGCCGATTATTTCTTTTAATGAAGCTACTGCTTTCGCTATATTAGAACTCTTTTCTTCTATTTGAGTTATTAATTCCGAAAGTGGCAAATCAACCGTTTCTTCTCCGGTTTTAATCCACGTAATATCAAGGCTTGTTTTATCTCTGCCTAATAATTCTTCGGATGTATATTTTCTCCAACGTCCGGATGGATTTTCTTCAGAGTAAGTTTCTATTCGGTTGTGAATATTATCCGCATTGTAGCATTTTACAAAATCATCTAAATGTTGACGCTGCATTGGTTTAGTAGCTAACGTGTGCTTTACGTTAGTACGATAATCATAATACCATGTTTCGTTGGTTTTATTTCCTTTTGAAAAGAATAAAACATTTGCTTTCACTCCGTTCGCATAAAAAATTCCCGTAGGCAAACGAAGAATAGTATGAAGATTAAATTCTGTTAATAATTTCTTACGAATAGTTTCTCCTGCACCACCTTCAAATAGCACATTATCCGGTAACACAACCGCAGCTCTTCCCCCATTTTTCAGCATCAACATAATATGTTGCATAAAATTCAGCTGATTATTGCTTGTTGACACATACAAATCGGTACGCATCGAAGCAATATCGGTAGAACCTGCAGGACGGTTTCCAAACGGTGGATTAGCAAGTACCACATCAACCAACGTGTCCGGTTCTTTTTCTAATGAATCACTACATTCTATCGGACTGCGTTCTGTACCAATTCCGTGCAGATATAAATTCATTGAAGCCAAAGTAACCACCAAAGGAGTATTATCATTTCCGTGGAGTGCTTTATCTCGTAAAAATGCCCTCTTGTCTTTATCTTGCGATTGCTCTTTCATATAATCGTAAGCAGTAAGAAGAAAACCTCCTGTACCACAAGCTGGATCGCAAACGGTTTCACCAATTTGAGGACGAGTAACCTCAACCATTGTATCAATTAATGGTCGAGGTGTAAAATACTGCCCAGCACCACTTTTTTTGTCTTGACCATTTTTTTCCAAAATACTTTCATAGATAGCTCCTTTCACATCTCCGTCCATTGAAAGCCAGTTCTCTTCATCAATAAGTGCAATCACTTTTTTGAGATATACTGGTTTATCTATCTTATTTTGAGCCTTTGTATAAATTGTTCCAATCAGATTATCTTCTTGGCTTAATAATTTAAGTGTTTTCTCATATTGCTCTATTAAATCAAGTCCATCAAGTTCCGTTAAATCATTCCAGCGATAACCTTCCGGAATAGCAGAATCCTCACCAAAAATTTCAACATTTTCATTATCCATCTTCAAAAACAAAAGATAGGTTAATTGTGTGATATAATCTGTGAAACCAACACCTTGTGAAGAAAGGATCGTGGCTAAACTCCAGACCTTTTTAGTGAGCGATTGTTCGGTTGCAATTGTTTTTTTTGCCATTAATAATTTTATTTTAAGCTGCTTTTAGAATAAATTGTGAAAGTGAGATTATAGCTGTATTGACAGCATTTGCTGAACCAAAACTTCTCACCATCTGTGCAACTAAAGGTTTATCTTCTTCTTTAATATCGTTCATTGCACAACTTCCGTTGGCTACAATGTAATTTATAACATTGCGAATAATTTCTTTTTGTGTACCTGTCAATGGACGTTGATTTTGTCCACACCAAAGTTCAAACCTACTTGCTGCCATAGAAGACAAGGAACGTAATTCTGGAATTCGTTTAAAGGCAAAACGTACCAACTGAATGATATTGGTTAGTGCATTTTTTTCATCTTGTGAGCGAAGCGAAACCACGTGTGTCGGGTCGAGTATCGAATAGGTATTCCACAATTGAACAGGATTGAACTTATTGCTGAATTGCATTAAATTCTCTCTCAAGTATTTAAGCATTTCATAAGTTATTGGCTCGTTTGTATTATTGTAAATGATACGCAAAGCTTCTATCTCATCTTTATGAGTATTGACATATTCTTCAAATGCTTGTGTTGTTTTTTGTGCTTCTTCTATAGAAAAACCTTTTTCTATAAGCGTATCTTCTCCCGGCTGTAAAATATCAATAAAACCTGCGTTTAGTACCAGCAGATAATGTCGAGCCTGTGGATTATGTGCTAAAGAATTAACAAGTCCCTTTCGAGCAAAATTGGGTTGATTGGTATCAACAAAAGGTTCTAAACCAGCTTCCAAAGCATCAAAAATTTGTACTGCTAAATCTTTCATCTCAATTCCTGCCAATTCAGCGAACTTTTGTCTTTGTTCTTCATCAGATTTAACGTTGATTCGTGATAATCGACTTGCCAGCAATCTTAAATTATCATCGGGCAAATCTCCATGCGTAATACGTTCCAACAATATTCTTAACGACATATTGGGCGGTGGAAGCTCAACACCTGGACGAGTAACTTGCATTTCGTGCTCAGTTACACCAACTGCATCTACTAAAAAGAACTGATCTTTACTGATGGCATTGGGGGTTACATTTCGAAGTTGTTCATCTCCTAAGGTCCTAACCCCACGACCTTTCATCTGTGTATATAGAGCATTAGACTCCACATCTCGCATAAACATAACGACTTCCAAAGGTTTAACATCAGTTCCGGTTGCTACTAATGTTACTGTTACGGCGATACGAAAATCTTTATCGTTCCTAAAACTCCTAATAAGCTGATTACTATCTCCTGCCGAATAAGTAATTTTTTGAATAAAATTTTCGTTCTGATTTGAAAAAACTTCCTTTGCTATTCGTACAATATTGGTTGCGTGAGCATCATTTAAAGCAAAAATGAGCGTTTTAGGAATATACTCCAACTGAGGCTCTCTATCTGGATACAGCTCTGTATATATAGCATCGCGATACGTTTCTAAAATCAGCTTGATTTGTGACGGATTGACAATACTGCGATTTAGCTCAGTACGGGTATAGTTTTTTTCTTCCGAAATTTTCACATCGTCCACTTTACCCGAATACTTCGTAATCTGTTTTACATTTTCGCCTTCTTTTACCGCTCCTCCATTTTCTGTTGCTTGGGTTTTGATACGATATACACGATAATCAACATTAATTCCGTCAGCAATAGATTTTTCAAGCGTATAATTTACAATGCGATTATTATTAAAAAAAGCTAAGGTTTCGGGAGCAGGTGTAGCTGTAAGACCAACCATTTTTGCAGAATTAAAATATTCCAAAACTTTCCGCCAATTGCCATAAATTGAACGATGACACTCGTCAATGATAATCAAATCGAAAAAATCAGGAGGAAGATTCAAATCTCCACCTAATTGTATCTCTTTATCATCATCATTATATGTTTCATCATTATCGTTATCATTTAATTCTTGTCCCGTAAGCAAAGCAAAAAGACGTTGAATAGTTGAAATAACCACATTTGCATCTTTGGGAATATTCGATGATTTCAGTCGTTCTGTAGTAAAAATAGTATTGAATGGCTCTCCAGTTTCTGTTAATCGGAATGTACCAAATTCACCTTCTGCTTGTCGTCCCAAATTATTTCTATCAACAAGGAACAAAACTCGTTTCATTGGCGTATAGGAAAGCAATCTATAAGCTGTCATACAAGCTGTAAATGTTTTCCCAGCTCCTGTTGCAAGTACCATTAATGCACGAGACTGTCCTAATCGAAAACTAGATTCTAATTCAGTAATTGCTTCATACTGACAATCTCTCAATCCTTTCTTATGTAGAGCAGGTAAGCCAGCATAGTCATCTTCTATTCCGAGTATTTTTACAATTTCTTTTGGAGAATGAATACGAGAAACGGGTATATAATCTTCCGCAGGATTATTAATATTCTTGAATAGAATCTCTTTGCCGTTTGACAAATAAACAATAGGTAGTGGTTGATACCAATAAGAACACCAACTTGGCAATCTACGCGTATATCTTTCAGCTTGCTCCATGACAACATTGGATAATTGGCATTCTTCTTTTTTTGCTTCGAGAACACCTACCGCTTTTCCATTGATAAACAGAAGATAGTCTGCTTCGAGATTTCCTTTCAGCAGTCCTTCTTCAATTGCTACAGCAGAAAGGTTAGGTGAATAATTGTCTCTATTGACAATCTCCCACCCAGACTCATTCAGCATCCGGTCGATTATTTCTCTAGATTTTTCTTCTGGTGTCATTTTTTACTTCTATATAATTTATATTATCGGAAGTTGTTAGCAAAAATAGTAAATATCACAATAATATAACCGTTTCACCAACAGATAATGCTATTACATTAATATTCCTATATTGAAATATCCTCTACAGTCCAACCAGATGCAACATACCGTTCTAAATCATGTTCAATATTTTGTTTTCTTACTGCAAAACATAGAAGATGTGTTGGTCTGGAAAAACCAACATACATCATTTTTAAAGTTTCATTAGACCTAGCTTTATTTAATTGAGAAAAATTTTGCTCCTGAAAAAACAATGGATTATTTCCGAAAACTGCTAGCTTTCTCTTTGTTCCTGGAATTATTTCAACATTCAATTTTGCAGTTTCAGAGGTATAATAATCTGTTTCCAAATATAGTGTTGCACAATGTGTTTGCCCTTTTACTGAATGTATTGATCCTAATTTTATATGAATATTATTTTTAGAAGCCTCTTCAATAGTGTTCTTGTGAACAGTAAAGTCAAAACCTTGATTTATAAAATTGGTTGATAAGGAAATCTTATAGTCAGGAAACAAACCAATGATTTCATTTTTAATAAAATTAGAATACTCAGCATATACTTCTTCATAATTTTGTAAGCTAATAATAGAATAACACCAATTAAATAATCTTTGCTTAAAGTCCTCATAAAAATTTTGATTTGTATCTTTCAAAAATTGAATAAAACTTGATTTTCGAAAGTGCTTTCTTTTTTCTACATCAAAATAGATATGTTCAATACGCAAAATTCTTATAATTCCGTTTAATAATGATTTTCTAATGGACTCATATGTTTTTTTATTATGATCAAACAAAAAAACATATTTTCTTAGGCAATCAAAATCCTCTTTTTTCTGTTTACTCTCCTTAGAATATTCTGGAAATAACTTTCTTAGATGCCATTTTGTAGTTCCTTCTTCTTTATCAGTAGTCCAAGCAATGATATGAAACCCATTCTCTATATTTTTTGAGTCTTTATCCAATTTGTGAAATTTTATTAGGTCAATAAATTTACTTTTTAATTTTTCAGCATCTGACTCATCTTTATAAACTAATAAATAAGGGCTTATATTTTGGTTTTCTGATACACCTACAACTTTATATCCTTCGTCCCGATTCAATACAAATCCATCAACAAGATTCGCAATGGTTGGGGTAAGTCTATACGAGTTATTTAAAGTGAAATTTTGTGGATATTTTTCGGGATTAATCTCAGACCTTGTTTTCCAAACAATTTCACTTCCTAAAGATATACTGGAATAAATTGACTGATTTTTATCTCCAATTCTTTGAATAATAGTAGGAGATTTTTCATCAAAAAATATATTTTCTATTAACTCAACTTGATCCATATCCAAATCTTGCATTTCATCGACAAAAACAAATTTGAAACGGTGTTGTAGAATAGATTTAATGTGTTGTACTCCGTAAAAATTAAGATATCTTTTGGAAATGTCAAAACTATCTTTATATGATAAGATACCTTGAGATAATAAACTGAGTTTCCAACTCTCTAGTTCTACATAATAATTTTGATTAGCACCAGTATATGTTATTTTAGTTGTCTTACCCAGTTTTATTTTTCTTGCTTCCAAATCAAATGTGCATGATTTTAAAAACTCTAAAACATTATTTTCTTTTTCAGAAAACGATCCGGTTAAACCTCTGTTTACTATTCCAAAAATTTTGTTTTTTAATGCAGGAGGTTCTTTATTCCATTGTAAATTTCTATAAAACTTTTCGACTTCATAAAAATACATTTCGTCATCATTCTTTCTAATATAACTTCCATATAATTCAAAACACGCCTGATTGGCAATAAACCTATTCGCAAAACTTTGAATAGTTCCAACAAAATTAGGATAAGAAAAAAGTTGTGGACAAATGGGTTTTAAAACTTTTTCAATTTCTTCAATAGCATGATTCGTATGAGATAAAACAAGAATACCTGCATTATTTTCAAGAGGTAATTGTTGGGCAATACAATATAATTTTGCCAACAATGCCGTTGTTTTTCCACTTCCCGGTACCGCTAATAAATCAAAAGTATCTAAACAATTAATGAATTTTATTCTTTCATCATTAAATTCGTTACCTCCAATAAGGATAGCTTCCGCTTTCTTTATATGATCAGGATTAATTTCCATATTAGCAAACGTGTTTAATAGAATCTATTAGATATGATAAGTAGCTGTCATTCTCTAATTGTTCTTTTGAAATTGTTAAATCCTTTTCAAGCAAGTCTGCAAATTCATTTGCTACAGCTACTTTATCTATTGGTGAAGTACCTTCTTTTTTTGAAAGTTTTTTTATAAACTTTCCTTGAAATGTATCTTTGTAATTTCCATTTTCATCTTTTTTAAATTCATCTGTGTTTGAATGTACTTTAGCTAAAGCTTCTTTGAAGATACTAGACAAACACGATTTATACAAACACCATTCTAAAGTCCATTCTTTAGCAATCTGTAAAGTTATATCGGTACGAATCAATTCAGTTCTTAATGTTTCAAGGTTTTGTTGCTTCTTTTTGACTTTATCTGTTTCATTTTCTAATGGTGTGAAAATTCCATTTTCATCAGGTCTATTGTCTAAATCTGTAACAATGGAAATAGGTACGTTCATTTTATCTTCATCATTTCTTAGAAAAATTTTAGCAAAATGCAAATATGCTGTAGAAGCAACATTTATAATTGATATTTCATTTTTGGTTAAATCAATTTCTAATTTTTTTGCTAAAACAGGAAGTAATATTTCTTCCGACCAACCTTCGACAATTATATTCCCTTTTGAAAAGAACATATTACTTTTTGTAACATCTAAAAATCGTCTAAGATATTTATAATTGTCATCATCCAATTTGGTGTAGTCATTACCTAACGGATAGACTTTATTATTTTTACAGACAATAATATCTTTTAAATCTGCCTGAGACGTAATATTGGGACTGTGTGTTGTAAGAATATATTGCAAATCTTTATCCTCTTTTAGTCTGTTTATTATTTTCAATTGAGCTTGAGGATGAAGATGAGCTTCCAATTCTTCAATCATACATAATTTTAGTCCGTTCCAATCAGTTTTTTTGAGATGCAATAATTCAGCAGCCATAAACAAACGGTTCATTGTGCCCAATCCTAGGTTATTTGAATCGACAATTCCTAAAGATATTTTTTCAAGGATATTAGTGATTTTGGTAGAACCCAAGTCAAAAGATGATTGAAATTCATTTCCAATAAATGATGAAACAAAATCGTCAACCACCTTTTTTATATTTATGTTGTAGCCGGACTCTTCTTGTTTGAACTTTTCTCTGATAATACTATTCGTTTCATTGAATAATTCTTCAAATTCATGAAATCCATTAGCTTGTCGTGTTTTAAATTCTTTATGCTCTTTTAAAATCTGAGATAATCTGGAATTTTTCTTAGCTGTTAGTTCACTATCAGCATCTCTTAAAGCTTTTAAATAAGTACATTTTAAATATTCTCTTGCTTCTGCAGTTAGTGTATTACCATGACCATCCATTCCAGCTCTCACATCAGTTGGCAATATTTTACCATCTTTAAACTGAACTTGATAAATCAGAATTAATTTAGGTCTAGGAAGAATTTGTTTTTTTCCCTGATCTATTATTTCTTCATCTTTTGATCCGCACCACTCAGTAAAATGAGCTGCTTCCTCATTTGTTATTCCAGAGAACTCAATTTCAATTCTTAATTTTTCTGAAACCTTATTTCCATCACTAAAAAAATCAGATTCTTCAACTTTTATCCATTCATACGCGTGAGTTTTCAAAACTAATTTAATAGCATCTATTATGGCTGATTTACCTGAATCATTTTCGCCAATTAAGACATTCATATTTCGATTAAAAGGAACTATTAAATCAGGAATCTCTATATCAAAAGTAAGAGACCCATATTTTCTAAAATTCCAAAGTTTTAAGTTTGAGATGTACATAAAATACAAATTATAGCCGAAAAATTACAAACAAAATCACAAACATCATAGTTTTTTACACTCTATTTCTCATTCACCTCCTCAAACCTCTTCTTTTTTCAGGTTCTTTTTGTTTTTCTGTTTGATTACCTGCTTTTACTGATTTACTTCTATTTTGTTCGTTACCAAACCGCAAAAGTGTAAAAAGATGTGCTGCGTTATTTGGATTTTTAAAAATCTCCTCAAAAGCGGAAAAAGGAATACCGTTATCTTCTGATACCTTTTCGCCTATTTCACTCAACTTTTGTAGCAACTGTTTTTCGTTATCTATTTTTAAATATGGCTGTTTTAGTCGTTCAAATTTGATTGCTTTCTCCAAAGTGTTCATCACCGAATCCAAATATTTTTTCTTTTCAACGGCAAAAACACGTTCGTTGGTCAGTAGCACAGTGTTTTTGCTTTTGGAAAACTGTACTTCTTTGCGTAAGCTTTTAATTTTTGTAGAGAGTTCCGCAATCTGTTTTGCTTTGGTTTCTAAATCTGTTTTATTCTTCAAAAGCTCCGACTTTTGGGCTTTAAACAATTGTTCCATATTCGCCAGAGTTTTCTCGGTTTTCATTCTTTGAAAACCTAAGAAATCCGGTTCTTTGATGATTAACTCTTCAAATTTTTCGTGACTTATTTCCTTTTTAATTTCATTCTTACGTTCTTCCAAAATTTTTAGGTACTCTTCTTCTTTTTTAATTTTGAATTGTATGGCTTCCAATCTTGCTTTTGCCCCCGAAATACCTCGTTCCATTCCCAAACATTCCGATGCTATATCTTGCATTTTGGAATAATGAAAAGATTGGTGTTTCAATGTTTTTCCTGTTTCTAAATCCTGCCAATCTGCAACTAAATGCGCGTGATAATTTGGTTTCCATTCGTTGGTATCTTTGTCGTAATGTCCTTCGTCTTTGTGAATGGCAATCTGAAAAACTCTTATTTTCAATTCTTCTTCCAATCGTTTTGAAAGGTTATACAAATCTTGCATTGTGGTATTTTCTTTGATTACGACCACAGCTTCACGAACAGGCATTGCATTTTTCTGTAACTTTCTGCCAGATTTTTCTTTGCAATAGGTTTCTATTTTTTGAATTCGATCCGCAATTTTTTGTTCCTGCCAATACTCATTTTTTGGTGTTAAATCTTTTCGGATATAGTCAAATGTTTTCTTCCTGAAATTATGAATTTCGGAATCGGATTTAACCGCTTTAAAATTTATAGATGTCTTCATATTTCTTTCTAATTAATTGTTGTATTTGAACTCATTTTTTGTAGGTTTGAAAAAAACAACCTTGCATTATTTTTTACAGGTTGAAAAAATAAAATCCTAAACTATTTTTCATCGATTCAAAGCCTCGCAGAGCGAAGTAGAAACTTTAATTGGAGGAACGGAGATTAAAGTTGCGAATGAGCTCCTAACTTTTGCATATAGTTGGTAAAAACATAGAACCCTATATTATTTTTACACCCTTGTACAGCACGTTTTTCTTATCTTCTCCGCTTAAAAATTTGAACATTTTGTTGTTGCGCTTCTCTTGCTTTTTGCTGTTGGTTTTCGTTTTTTATTTGGATTCGGGAAAGCAAATAATCGTTCAAATCTTTGTGTGGAACATAAATTTCGGAATGGTCTTTAGCTTCGGGAAATGATTTTAAAATTTCATTTTTACAGATTTCTCCGGCTTTGTCATTATCCAAAAACAGATGGATTTCCGAATAATTTTTCAGATGCTCTTTGGCTTTATTCAGCAACGAAATAGAATTCATAACCAACAAATCGCCTTTAAAAAATCGTTTCATTTCCACAAAAGACAACGCATCGGTAAATCCTTCAAAAACCACTACCTTTCTATTTTTTTCCAGATTATTGAACTTGATGACAGAAACATCTTTTTTCAGAAGGGAACCTTTATAGAATGAATTTCGCAATTCCCAACCTCCGGAAAGATTTTCAAATCCAATGGCATACAATTTTTTATCTCGAATGGTAAAATGTACCTCTTTGACAAATGGATAAACATTTTGGGAAAGTCCTCTTTGTTGCAAATAATTTTTCAGATTTTCATTTTGAAGTTCCGCAATTCCCGTGATTTGATAATTTGGTATTGATTTTTGTAGTCGAACATCGTTTTGCGGTTGAAAAGAAGAAAAATTTTGCCTTTCTGCCCATTCCAAAACTTCTTTTACGGAAGTGTTCTGATATTTCATCATAAAATTGGTATTGTTGCCGCCAATACCTTCCGAGAATAGATACCAAAGATTTAATTTTTTATCGAGTTTAAAAGAGGCTTGCGTTTCTGTTCCGAAAGGATTCAGATACCAAGCTTCTTTTTCGTTTTGTTTGGTTGGAAGGTGTCCGAGTGAAGCAAGGACTTCTTCCAATTTTATAGCGTTGAATTGTTTACAGTTCATTTTTACTTTTTTTATTTGTTCACTATTATTTTTTCTACTGTCCTTACCTAATTACCTTTTTATTGATTATCAATATTTTAAAACCAATATTTACCATTACCTTTTCTTACCACCTTACCAAAGCTGTTTTGTTTAGGTAGTTTAGGTAACTGTTTTTAAAATTTAATTACCTCAACAACTCATTGATTATTAGGTATTAAAAAATTTCAGGTAACTTGGTAACTTTGGTAAGTAGGTTTTATTCCGTTTTTCTTTTGATGAGATAACCGTACACCTGAAGTTTGGGATGTTTCACTCTTTGATATTTCAAACTGGTGAGTGCTTTGCCAATTTTTATATTATTCAGTCGCAATCCCAAAGCATTGTTTATGGCGAGCATAATATCGGTTGCCGTGAGAAACTCTTCAATACTTTCAGATTTTTCAAAATGAGCCGAAATGAGTTCCTGTTCCATTGAAACCTGTGCGTATTTTTCGTTTCGTTTTTCATTTTCGGCGATGTCCGTTGCAGTCAATTCGGGATTATAATTTTCCCTTTTAAAAGCATTGTAATAGGCTTGTGCCCAAACTTTATCAATATTCACTGCTTTGGAATAGTCAAAATCAAAAGAATGCACTTCAAAAATCAACCAACGAATACTTCCTGTTTCATCGGTAAGAAAATCGGTTCGATTGGTAGAACCTACAAAGGAACAAATCCGCTCCAAAAACTCAGCTTTTCGGGCATAAGGCAACCGAATATTGGCACTGCTTTTGGAAATGAATGATTTTAAAGTGTTCACATCAGATTTGGACAAAACTGCCAATTCATCAAGGTTACAAATCAAATTCTTACAAATGGAAATGATGCCGTCTTTGTCGATGGAAATATTTTCGGTATAATAATTTTCTAATTTTGAAGGAATTAAAAACCGTAAAAACGAAGATTTTCCCGAATTTTGATGCGATGCCAAAACCAACGATTGTTTATTGACATATCCTTTGGTTAAAGCACACAACACGGCTCTTGTCAACCATTTTTCAAAGTGATAATGAAATGAAGCATCGTCGTTTGTACTAAGATACGAGCTGAGCTTTTGGATATAATCTTCGCCGTCCCAACATTCTAAATTTTCAAAATATTCACGAATGGGATTGTATTGTTTTATCAGATGACTTCTCACCAGAATTTCCAACTTATTCATATTGATTTCGATGCCCGATTGTGCCAATTCTATAAGCAAGGAATTGATGTTGAGCACCGACCAGTTTTCACTTTTTTCTTTCAACTGAATTTCTAATTCCAAGGCAATTATATTGAAACGAATGTTGTATTTTTCGTTCAGATAATTTATCGTTCTGTCGTAAATAGTTTTCGACGGCGCATCGGATTGGTATAAATATTCTTGTTCGTTCATAACTCCTTTATTTTTTTCGGTCATGGCGATATTTCAATACGTCCGATTCGATTTCCTGTATTGTTTTCTTTTTTCCTTGAGAAATCCATTCTAAAATTTCCTCTTCAAAAAAATACAGTTTCTTCCCATTTTTGTAACAAGGGATTTTTCTTTGCCTTACAAGTGTGTAGATTGTAGGTTTGGCTTTCCCTATTATTTGGCTGACTTCTTCAATGCCAATTGGAATACGCTTTTCTTTTGCTTCAGGAGTTTTTACCTTCTGAACCATTGATTTAATTTGAGCAATTTCGCTTGCTAAATGTGCCACGGCTTTGGGCAAGTTTTCAAAAGAGATTTCATTCATATCCATAACTATCGTTGTTAATTGTTATGGTGCAATGATAAAAAGTGATTCCTCTGTGATGCCGATAAACACGCCATCACAGAGGAATCACAGAGAAAACACAGTGTTTTATTAATTATTGGTAATTACAGTCCGAAAAGATCGTCTGTAATCTTGACAATCCCTTTTTTAGGATCGTCTTTCAGATGCGATTTTATGCTATCAAGCTCTATTTCTTTAAGGGCAAAAAACGTCGTTTTTAATAATTTTGAAACTTCTTCTTGTTTGATAGGTTTAAAATGATTCCATAAATTCCACCCAAAGTGATACAAATCGAGGTTTGATAAATCTTTTACCGCAATAGGCTTGATGTTTTCTAAATCTAATTTTTGTGCATACATCATTACATAATCACACAATAATTTTAAATCTTCATCGGTAGTATAGAGTGCGAATGTTTTTTGTGTATAATGAATGGCAACATCTATTTTAGCTTGCTGTTGCTTGGTGACGATCGTTTGTTGTTGTTCTCTTATTTGCTCAATATTTCTATCTGGAGTTTTATCTTCGGGCAATTCGGGTTTAATCAATGCTTCTTGTTCCTTTTTTTCCGCTTCAAGGTTTTCATCTGAAATTTGATTTTTATGTGATTTCGATTTACTTCTGTTTACAACATATTTTACTGCCCATCGAACAATTGGGTCAAGTAACAAGTTTATAAGTGCAAACAGAAAAATTCCGGCTCCAATACACAACCAAAAAACGACTTTAGCTGTATATTCATCAGCGCCTTTTCCAATTAAAATTGATCTTCCAACGACACCTATCAAAACGCAAACTAAAAGCACAGACAGATACATTACAATATACTCAAAATAATTTCTTTTCATTAGGACTTGTTTTTTAATGCTTCTAATTGTATCACTTCTGATGCTTTGTTTTTCTTATCGTCCACCACTTTAGCATATATTTGAGTAGTTTTCACGTTGGTATGACCAAGCATTTTACTAACTGTATAAATATCTGTTCCGTTGGATAATTGTAGTGTTGCAAATGTATGACGGAAGCAATGAAACGTAATTTTTTTCATAATATTTGCCGATTCAATCCATTTTTTCAAAGGACGAGATATCCAAGATGGATCTGGCAAATCCTCAAAAACGAGTTGTTCAGGAAGTCGCGGTTCGCCACAAAGCTGAAAGGCTTGCTGAGAAATAGGCATATATTCCACACCTTTGGTCTTTTGCTGTGTAAAATGCAATTTAACGGCACCGTCTTCTATACTTATTTCTTTCCAACGAAGTTTCTGAATATCGGAATGCCTCAATCCTGTAAGGGCTGAGAAAAGCGCTGCTCTTTTAAGAACATCTTTTTCACAAGGTGTCGATGCCAATGTGTTTAATTCCTCAATCGTCAGATATTCACGTCTTGATTCTTGCTCTGGAATTCCTTTTATTTTTGAAGACAAATCTACGGTTAAATAGCCGTCTATAAACGCCTGTTTCAAGGCTGCTTTAAAAACAGAAAAATAGGTTGCGGCTGTATTACGGGAAATAGTACCTTTTCGATTTCCTCCGTATGGTGCGGATAACAAAAAGAGTTTAAAATCTTCCGCCATTTTGCTGTCAATTTCAGAAAACGTGAGGGTGTCTCCTGCATAAATTTCAAGGTATTCTTTGGTTCGTTTCCAATTAATTTGAATAGATGTTGAATTTCTGGCGTGTCTTTTAGCCGCAGTTTTTGAAATGTATTCAATAAAGTTCTCTTGTCCTTTTTCTTTCTGTTCAACTAATGATTTTTCCGTATCGCTATATAAATCAATGTTGTCGTATTCTTTTTGACGAAGTTTACGAACTCCGTCTGCATACAACATTATTTCGCGGTCACTTTCACTTTTACAAACAATTACTCCGTTATCATTTCGTTTGGGCTTATATGTTTTATTTCCATTGGCATCGGTACGAGCGATTCTTTTTTTGTCCCACTCTACGGTTGTTACAACCCTATTCAGATATTCACGGATTCTTTGCGGAGTTTTCTTTCCGGGAACTTGTACTGGATAGCTTTCTATGTAAACATACCATTCCTTGCGACTTTCTGCCTTTCGAAGCCGAACAGTTACCTTTGTTTTAGACAATTCTTTCATATAAATTCATTTCCGTTATACAAGTTATCAATTTCTGTCTTTGGAGCATATACATATTTCCCCATCTGTCTGGTTGGAATTGAATATTTCCTGATATGCTTGTAAACAGTACTTTCTGATATTTGAAATTTTTTAGCGATTTCTCCAATAGAATAACAATCCTCTTTTTCAAGACTGTACAATTTCTTCTTTGGCTTTTCTTTGACTTCAGGGAGGTTTTGCGAAACAGAAAACATACCTTCCATCATCTTACGGTCTATTCTTATCAAACGATTTCCCAAATTAATTGCAGGAACTTTTCCTTGCCGAATAAGCCGGTAAAGAGTTGTTTTAGGAACTCCGAAAAGCGTTGTTGCCTCTGGGACGGAAATAAACAATCGATCCTCAGGTATTTTGTCTGCGGCTGCTTTCAACTTCTCTTTTTTCTTAAGCTGAGATACCTTTTGTTTATATGCTCTTTTACTGCAATTACTCGAACAATAAACAGATGTGAGTCTTTTGGGAATAAATTCCTTATCACATACAAGACATTGCTTTTTTAATCTTTCATCCCCCATTTTTATTCATTAAGTTACCATAAGTATCTATAAGTGCCATTTTATCGCCCTTTAAGTTCCGGTACAAGTATGGTACAAATATATGACAAAAAACGATTAAAATAGAGCAAAAACAAAAAAGTAAAAAATAAAAAAAATCGCTGCAAACATAACATTTACAGCGATTTAGCAATTATTATTAATCGATATTAATCAGCTCTTACTTGACTTCTTCAAAGTCGGCATCTTGTACATCATCTCCACTGTTATTGTTGGCTGTTTCGCCGGCATCTTGTGCGGCTCCTTGAGCTTGCTGACCTTGCGCATACATTTCTTGGGAAGCTTCTGTCCAAGCTTGATTTAAAGCTTCTGTTTTGGTTTTTATAGCTTCTAAATCCTTAGCATCATAAGCCGTTTGCAATTCTTTCACAGCATTTTGAATGGCAGATTTTTTATCTGCGGAAAGTTTATCGCCAAATTCTTTCAATTGTTTTTCACTTTGGAATAACAATCCATCGGCTTTGTTTAAAATTTCCACTTCTTCTTTTTTCTTTTGGTCGGCAGAAGCATTTTCCTGAGCTTCTTTCTTCATTTTTTCTATCTCTGCTTCTGAAAGTCCTGAGGAAGCTTGGATTTTAATCGATTGCTCTTTTCCTGTTCCTTTGTCTTTTGCCGATACACTTAAAATACCATTGGCATCGATATCGAAAGTTACTTCGATTTGCGGAACCCCACGCGGTGCAGGCGGAATATCTGTTAATTCGAATCTTCCGATTTCTTTATTGTCGTTAAACATTGGTCTTTCTCCTTGTCCCACTCTAATGGTTACTGCAGGTTGATTGTCGGCCGCAGTAGAGAAAACTTCGGATTTTTTGGTTGGGATGGTTGTATTTGCATCGATTAGTTTGGTAAATACAGATCCCATGGTTTCAATTCCTAAAGAAAGTGGAGTAACATCTAACAACAATACATCTTTTACATCACCTGTAAGCACACCTCCTTGAATGGCAGCTCCCACAGCAACAACTTCATCGGGGTTTACTCCTTTTGAAGGTTTTTTGCCGAAGAATTTTTCTACTTCTTCCTGAATAATCGGAATACGTGTAGAACCTCCTACCAAAATTACTTCGTCGATATCGGAAGTGGATAATCCTGCGTCTTTCAATGCGGTTTTACAAGGCTCCATGGATCTTTTTACCAAATCGGCAGAAAGTTGCTCGAATTTAGCACGAGTCAATGTTTTTACCAAGTGTTTTGGACCGCTGGCTGTTGCAGTGATATAAGGTAAATTGATTTCGGTTTGAGAAGAAGATGATAATTCTATTTTAGCTTTCTCGGCAGCTTCTTTTAATCTTTGTAAAGCGATGGGATCGTCTTTTAATTCCACGCCTTCTTCGGATTTAAATTCAGAAGCTAACCAATCGATAATTACATCGTCGAAATCGTCTCCTCCCAAGTGGGTATCTCCATTGGTGGAAAGCACTTCGAAAACGCCATCTCCTAAATCGAGAATGGAAATATCGAATGTTCCTCCTCCTAAATCGTAAACTGCAATTTTTTGGTCTTTGGTGGCTTTGTCCAACCCATAAGCCAAAGCGGCAGCAGTAGGTTCGTTAATAATTCTTTCTACTTTCAAGCCGGCAATTTCGCCCGCTTCTTTGGTGGCTTGTCTTTGCGAATCGTTAAAGTAAGCCGGAACGGTAATTACAGCACCTGTAACTTCTTGTCCTAAATAATCTTCTGCGGTTTTTTTCATTTTTTGCAGAATCATGGCAGAAATTTCCTGAGGTGTGTATTCTCTGTCGTCTATTTTTACTTTTACTATATCATTATTTCCTTTTACTATTTCAAAAGGAACTCTTGTTACTTCATTAGCATCATCGGAAAAGTTGGTTCCTATAAATCTCTTAATGGAAAAAATGGTCTTCTTTGGATTGGTTACAGCTTGTCTTTTTGCGGGATCACCAATCTTTCTTTCGCCATCGTCGGTAAAAGCTACAATAGAAGGAGTTGTTCTTTTCCCTTCTGCATTTGGGATTACAACAGGATCTTTTCCTTCCATTACTGCAACACAAGAGTTGGTTGTTCCCAAGTCAATTCCTATTATTTTACTCATAATGATTTAAAATATTTTTATATAATAATTAATTTTATTTTTCGTTCTCGAGCTCTAAAAGTCAATTTCTATACCACAAATCGAGATATGACAAATTGACATATTCATAAGAATTAACTTTCTTTGGCGGCAAACCCATACTTTTACCTCAAAAGATTGTTATAGAAAAACTATAGATAAAACTTCTCTTCTACCCTATTCAGCTTTAAAACACGATGCAGAATTCTGTATTTTTAAATATCATTAAACTTCCTTACAGCTTCCAAGGTTTGGTCGATTTCCGAATCGTCGATGACATCGGATATAAACCAAGTTTCAAAACCACTGGGAGGAAGATAAATTCCGCTTGCCAACATATGATGGAAAAAAGTATTGAACAACGAATGATTCGCCGCTGCCGCTTCATCGAAATTGGTTACACGCTGAGTATGAAAAAACAGAGACATCATACTTCCAAAGCGATTGATTTTATGTGAAATTCCTTTTTCATTTAAAATTTTAGAAATTTCAACATCCAATATTTCAGCGGTTTTGTTGATTTTTTTGTAAAAATCTTTTTTTCCTTTTATCACTTGCAATGTGGTAAGTCCGGCCCGCATCGCCAAAGGATTTCCGCTTAAAGTTCCCGCCTGATAAACTTTTCCTACCGGCGCCAAATGCTGCATAATTTCATTTCTCGCGGCAAAAGCTCCCACAGGCATTCCGCCACCGATAACTTTCCCAAAAGTAACAATATCGGCATTGATATTTAGCGCTTCTTGAGCACCACCAAAAGCTTGGCGAAAACCGGTCATCACTTCATCTAAAATCAATAAAGCTCCGTTTTCATCGCAAATTCTTCTCAGATTTTGCAAAAATTGATTTTCGGGCAAAACACATCCCATATTTCCTGCTATGGGTTCTACAATAACAGCCGCTATTTCGCCGGGATAGTTTTTAAATAATTCTTCCACCTGCTCGCTGTCATTGTAACGCGCCAAAAGCGTATCGTTTGCTGTTCCTTTTGTTACGCCCGGACTATTGGGATTTCCAAGAGTTGCTCCTCCGCTTCCGGCTTTTATAAGAAATGAATCGGAATGACCGTGATAACATCCTTCAAACTTTACAAATTTATCTCTTCCGGTAAACCCACGCGCCAAGCGAATAGCGCTCATACATGCTTCCGTACCGGAATTTACCATTCTTATCTGGTCGATATTAGGAACTCCTTCTACAATTAAACGCGCAATTTCTGTTTCCAATTCGGTAGGAGCGCCATAAGAAAAACCTTTTTCTGCCTGTTTTTTTATCGCCTCCAAAACTTCAGGATGCGTGTGTCCTAAAATGGCCGGTCCCCAAGTATTAATATAATCTATATAAGTTCTGTTATCTTCGTCGGTAAGGTAAGCGCCTTGTGCTTTTTTTAAAAATACAGGAACTCCTCCTACGGATTTAAATGCTCGCGCCGGAGAATTTACACCACCGGGAATGTAGCGTTGTGCTTCATCGAATAAAGCACTGCTTCTTTTGTACAACATTTATGATCTTGGTTTTTTAGATTTTAAATAAATTACTTGACTCGCGCTGGGTTGTTGCCCTTCGGACATGCGATTCAATGCATAAAGACGTTTTAATTTTATAGCGAATTTTTGAGCGATTTCATACATGGTATCTCCCGATTTCGCGGTATAATATTCTGCATTTCCTCGGGATTTTTTTGTATCTAAAAAGACAATATCGTTGGTTTTCAGATGGGTGTTTTCCAACTCATTAATGCGTTTTAAGCGTCTTTCGGAAATTTTATATTTTTTGGAAATGTAACTTAAATCGATATCCTGAGGAATTACAATGTATTTAATTCCTCCATTGGGATGATTTTTTACCATTAATTTCTGAAGGATTTCAGAGGTAGTCATTTTTTGAGCTTCCTCTCGTATTTTTTCTACTTTTTCTTGCCTCTCGGCATAAGATCCCTGAGTATATGGCACGTGAATAGTTGGAGCAGGCTCTTTTACCTCTTTACCAAGTTTTGCCATGAAATCTTTATTGTTATTTAAATCGGGATATAAATTTAACAACAATGCGTAAACATCTGCACTGGTGGTTTGATCGAACTGATATAATTTATATTTCTCTATTTTATTTATGAGCGCCGGCGCATATTGTGGATTGGTGGCGTATCCTGCTTTTTTTAATCCATGAGCCCAAGCTTTATAATCTTTAGGATCTAAAGTAAACAGGTTTTTGTAATATTTTCTCTTTGCTAAAAACAGAGAATGATCGCGATAAGATTCTTCCACAGAATCGTATGCGCGGAAACATTCGTTGGGCGCATCGTCTGTATGGCGAAGGGTTTTTCCGGTCCATTCTTCTTTACATTTTATCCCGAAATGGTTTTTACCTTCTTGTGCCAATCGGCTTTGCCCTCCGGCGGTTTCCAATAATCCTTGCGCTAAAGTAATGCTCGCCGGAATGTGGAAAAGCTCCATTTCCTGAACTGCCAGCGGCGCAAAATCTTGAATATACTCGTCTTCGGTATTCCATGTTTGCCCGAAAACTAATAAAGTAATCACTACAAAACCTAAGCTAAATACTTTTTTCATTCTATAAATTGTATGGTTTCTTTTTTCTTTCTTTTTAATAATTCGTTGGCGCCGACAATTCCCTGCAAACCTCCTGTGTGAAACGCCAAAATTTTATTTTCTTTTTTCAACTTTTTTTCATCTATCAATTCAAAAAGCTTTTTCATCATTTTTCCTGTATAAACAGGCTCTAAAGGAATGTGGTAGTTTTTCCAAAAATTATTGATAAAACGAACTACCTCTTCATTTATTTTACCATACTTCCCAAAACTTGCATCGGCTAATGTAAAATTATTTCTTCCTGTGTTTTTTAAAATACTGTTTTCCAAAGAATTGTCTTTTACCACCGCAAAACCCAATATTTTTTGTTCGGACTGCGAAAAGCGAGACAATCCTGCCAAAGTTCCTCCGGTGCCAACAGCGGCACAAAGGTAATCAAATTCTTTCGTTTGGTCGTTCAACATATTTTTTATTCCCAGCACTGCTTTGGGATTTGTTCCTCCTTCGGGAAGAATTAAAGCCGAGGGAAATTCTTCTTGTAATTGATCTGCAATTTTATTTTTATCTCTATAATTTTCCCGAGAAATAAACCGAAAATCCATTCTGTTTTCATGGGCTTTTTGCAAGGTGAAATTCCACAAATTCGGTTCTTGAAGTTCTTCTCCACGAATAATCCCCAAAGTGGGAATGTTGTAAATTTTACCAAAAGCCGCCACCACCGAAATATGATTGGAATAAGCGCCACCGAAAGTAATGATTTGCGGGTGGGAGATTTTCTCTTTTAAATAATCGTTTACATTGTGAAACAATTTCCAAAATTTGTTTCCGGAAATTTCGGGGTGAATAAGATCTTCTCTTTTTATGGAAATTTTATATCCGTGATATTCGATTTCCTGAATAGGAATTGTTTGCTGCGGTTTTACTAACATTTCTTCCAATATTTAGTAAAACTCCAATATTTGCGCTGCGACAAATATTCCATATTATCTTCATGATCATAAGCTTCTCGCTCGAAAGATATGGCCCGATAAGCTTTTTGCCTATTTTGCAATTGTACCCAACGAATAAAATATTCGCTTACATAAAGGATATAAAAGAAAACCACCAACAGTTCTATTTGCTGGCGTATGTGGATTTTCTCGTGATTTATCAATACTTTATTTTCTTTTAAATCTTTCTTTTGTAAAAGAATAAATGGATATAAAGTAATCGCATTAATTTTTGTATTTTTGAGTAATCGTCTGCAGGTTACAATCATAATACAAATATAAACATCTGGCAGACAAATTTAACTTATTATGAAAATTGAAATCAAACAAGGTGAAGACTTTTATTATAGTGAAAAAGGCTATAAAGTATTCACAGAAAAATACCTTTTAAAAAGAGGGTATTGTTGCAAAAACGGTTGCAGACATTGCCCTTATGGTTATGATAAAAAAACAGATACTTTTAAGAATAAAAAATAAACCTCATCATGAAAAAATTAGTCATACTTAGTTTAGCATCCTTTCTTACATTAGGTTCTTGTAGTCCCCTAATGGTGAAATCGGATTTCGACCAAAGTGCAAACTTCAGTCAATATAGAACTTATGCTCTGCAACAAGATAATTTGAAACTAAACGATATCGACAGAAGTCGTGTGGTAAATGCACTTACACAACAATTACAGATGCATGGTTTACAACCTTCTTCTCAACCGGATTTAATTATTCATGTGAAAGCTACGCACAAAAAAATACAAGATATCCAAACCTCCTCACCTTGGGGTTATGGTTGGGGCTGGGGCTGGGGTCCTTACTGGGGCGGAGGTTTCGGCTTTAGCAGAACTTATACCGATATCTACAATCGCGGCGCTTTAACTTTAGATTTTGTAGATGCACGCAGCAACAAATTGGTTTGGCAAGGAATTGGAAATGGATTGAATATCGACAATCCTAAATCTAAAGAAAAACAAATTCCCGAAATTATTGCTAAAATTATGCAAGATTATCCTCCGCAAGGAAGAATTGGAAATCAATATTAATACAGACTGACCATAGTAATTTTATAATAACACTCCGAAACTTCGCTGAAGTTTCGGAGTGTTATTTTTATCTGTCTCTTTTTAAAATTTAAATATAAATTTCTCTGTTAAAATGTTGCTGCCGGCGCTGTATCGTTATTTAGTTTTTTGTTGATTTGCGTTTTTTTACCTTTTGAAAAATCATAACTCAATCCTAACCCAAACATCGATTTGTTATTCCAGATTCGGCTACGGCTGGAATAATCGACCAAACTTTCGGGAAGACTTTTTGTTTTGTAATCAGACGGCATTCCCAGCCAATACATTCCTGCCACAAAAGTCCATTTATCTAATTTATAACTTGCGAAAATATGGTTGGCATTTTCATTTGTATTTAAAAAAGCTCCCGACAAAGTATAAACCGGAATATTAAATTGATATTGAACATTGAACGATTTATATTCCGAAGATATCGCAAAACTATTTCGGATATAATTGTTTTTAATTAAAGCTCCATTATTGGTTTTTATCATTTCCGAAGCCGGAGAAATAAAGGCTTGTATTACCAAAAGATTGTTTGCAAATGGCTTGTAAGAACCCGAAAGCTGAACGCCATATTGTTGCATATTTCTTGCATTTTCGTAGGTAAGCGCATAACCTCCGAAAGTTCCATCCAAAACATAATATTGGTTAATCGCCCGATGGGTTAATTGATAATAAAGCGCAGCATTGAAATCGAAATGTTTATTGTTAAAGGAATAAATGATATTGCTTCCCCAATTTTGCGCGGTTTTCAAATAAGGATTTCCTCTTTGTACAATATTGGGAGCCATTTGTACCACATTGCTGCTGAGCGCAGAACTCCAAGGACTTTGCGGTTGATAACTGCTTGTAAAACGCAAAGTTTGATTGTTTTTTATCGGATAACTCAAAATAATTTTTGGCGTGATGGTCCATTCATCATCAACCGTTTCTGCACTTTTGTTGTGGATGTTGGTTAAACCTGCGCCAATTCGGTAAGAAAATTTATTGATTTTTCCCGAATATTCGGTGTAAAGATATTGCTCCAAATAATTGACTTTATATTCCGAAAAACCTTCCAGATTATTCAATTCATTGGAAATGGAAGTGTTGGAAATCCGATAACCGGAAGATAATTTTCCGCCGTTATCGAAACTGTGAACGTGCGCCAATTCGCCAACAATTCCGGTTTGTTTGGCTTTCAAGTTCATATCATTATCATAAACCGAATTTCCGGAAGCCAAATCCCATTCTTTTGCCAATTCGCTATTTTTACTTGTAAAATGGGTTCCTACAATATTAAAACTCAACTCATCTTTTTTACCGATGTTTTTGGAATAATACAAATCTAAAGTAGGTTGTGTATAACTGGAATTTTCATTCTCGGAAGTTCCGTGTTGTTCTTCAATATTATCTTTATAAAAAAAACTTCCGCCTTTTGCTTTTGAAAAACTTGTAAGAATGTCCAGATTCAGTTTTGCCTGAAAAGCATAATTATCGGGAACGGAACGCGTGTACCGAAATGCAATATTTTGAGAAGTATATCCGAAATGATCTTTTCGGTTTTCTTCCGAACGATAATGCGAATTGTTTAAATCGTAATCATAAATTCGGTTTACTTCTCTGTTGTCATAATCCCGAAGATTGATGGAATATTCCACTCCGAAATCGTTTTTACCTTTTGTGTAATTTCCGTAAGCAGAACCATTTACAGAACCTGTTGTTAAAGCTGAAAGCGCATCGACACCAAAAACATATCCGGTTTCGGGATTTCGGGTGATCACATTTACAATTTGGTCGGCTCTTTGCGAATATCTTGCAGGAGGAATATCGTAATATTCCACTCTTGAAACTTCTTCGGGCTGAATGCTGCGAATTTGCATATCGCTGGCTTCAATTCCGTTGATAAGAATAAGCGTGGTACCGCCTTTTATACTTTTTATGGTATTGGAAATCGGGTCGAGTTGAAGTTCGGGCAACGATTGAATTAAATCTTTGGCATATCGTGCTTTTTCTATAGCTTCTTCATCAAAAGTATAAACCGATTTGTCGGTATATTGTCTTTTTCGTTGGGCTTTCAGAACTATTTCCTGAATTTCTTTGGTACTTGTTTCCCCGATAGAATCTTGCTCTTTTACCTGAGAAAACATGAATATCCCCGAAAAAGCAAATATTGAACAAATGGTTTTTTTCATAGATTATTTTGATTTTTGTAAGACAAATATATATAGTAGACAACCCAACCGAACATTTTGTTACAATATTTTTCGCTATAATAATTCGGAAATCGTAAGTATCTCATTTTCTTTATTAAAAATTTTGGAATATTTTTCGCGAAAACATTCATTTACAATAAATATTGAACATGAAGTAAAGTTTCTGCATTGAATTCTTTGTAACCTTTTTCAATTAAATATTCTAAAGCGTGGTGCAGATAATCAATGGCTTTTTTTATGGCTTCTTCCGTAGTTTTATTTTGCATCAACTGCCCCACCACAACAGCAGTAAATAAATCGCCGGTGCCTAAAGTTTCTATTTTTAATTCGGGAGTTGAAAATCTTTTCACATTTCCTTTTTCATACCACAATATTTCTAAAGTATCGGGAGCGGTATCTTCCAACTTCATTCCGGTGGCGATAATTGTTTTGGATTTTAAAATGGAATGCGAAGCTATTTTTTCGTTAAAATGAGACAGCGAATTTACTTTTTCATTTAAAAGAAATTCCAATTCAAAATGATTGGGAATAACAATATCCGCCAAAGGCAAAAGTTTTTCTGCCGATGCGCGAGCTGCCGCTTCGGAAATGTACAAACCGCCCACGCGATGATCACCAAAAACCGGATCGTAAACAAATTGATATTTATGTCGATTTTTCTGTAAATATTCTTTTAAAATTTCTATTTGTTCCGTATGATTGCAAAAACCGGTGATGACGTACGAACATTCATCTAAAATTTTGTTCAGTTCTATTCCTTTTAATAAATCCGAAAACAATTTCGGGGGAGTTTCCGTTCCCAAGAAAACTTCATATTCCACGTGATTGGAAAGTATTACTGTAGGGATCGCTACCGGATCTATTCCGTGTAATTGCAATGCCAAAGTGGCAATGTTATTTCCGACATATCCTGTGGCAATCTGGCTCTGAACACTAAGGACTTTTTTATTCAATCTATTTTAAAGTATTTATAAACTAATTTTAGTTTCGGGCAAAAATACGAAACGCCGAAAAACTCATTTTTTTGCTTCGGGAAAACCTAACTGATTTTCGCCCACTTATTTTTTCCTTTGTACTGCTTTATATAATAATTTCTTATGGACAAATTTTCAGGATGAGTTAATGCCGAATCTTTCTCCAACAAATCTTCCACAGCTTGTTTTGCAGCTTTTATAATCGCGGCATCGTACAAAATATCCAGTTTTTTAAAATCTATTATTCCGCTTTGTTGTGTTCCCATAATATCGCCGGGACCGCGAATTTCCATATCCACTTCCGAGATTTTAAAACCATCATTTGTATTAACCATGGTTTTGATGCGTTTTCTTGCAGCAGCAGACAATTTATCCGAAGTCATCAAAATGCAATAACTTTGCTCGGCACCTCTTCCTACCCTGCCCCTAAGTTGGTGAAGTTGTGCCAAACCAAAACGATCGGCACTTTCAATAATCATTACAGAAGCATTGGGCACATTTACGCCCACTTCTATCACAGTAGTTGCCACCATAATTTGCGCTCCACCACTTGCAAAATATTGCATCGCTACATCTTTTTCCTCCGGTTTCATCTTTCCATGCAGCATGACCACATTATAATCGGGAACGGGGAAAAGGTTTTTTATCCTGTCGAATCCTTCGTTTAAATTTTTATAATCTAAAGTTTCGCTTTCTTCTATCAAAGGATAAACAAAGTAAATCTGGCGTCCTTTGGCTATTTCTTCTTTTATAAACTGAATCAAAAACGCTCGATCTTTATCGCGGCGATGTACCGTTATGATGGGTTTCCTTCCGCCCGGAAGCTCGTCGATAACCGAAACATCCAAATCGGAATAAAAGCTCATTGCCAAAGTACGCGGAATGGGAGTTGCCGTCATTACCAAAATATGTGGCGGAATGGTGTTTTTGCCCCAAAGTTTTGCGCGCTGCGCTACGCCGAAACGATGTTGCTCGTCGATAATTGCCAATCCTAAATTTTTAAACTGAACTTTATTTTCCAACAAAGCGTGTGTTCCCACAATAATCGACAAAGAACCTTCTTCCAACGCTTGATGAATTTCTCTGCGCTCCGCAGTTTTTGTAGAACCGGTAAGCAATTTTATTTTTATATCGGTCGGCGCCAACAATTCCACAAGCGTGTTGAAATGTTGTTGTGCCAAAATTTCAGTCGGCGCCATCATACAACTTTGGAAACCGTTGTCCAAAGCAATCAACATTGTAAGCAAAGCCACCATTGTTTTCCCAGAGCCTACATCGCCCTGCAACAAACGATTCATCTGAATGGGTTGGCGCAAATCATTGCGTATTTCCTTTAAAACCCTTTTCTGCGCTTTTGTAAGTTCAAAAGGTAAAATATGATGATAAAAATTATTAAAATGTTCGCCAATTATTGGAAAGGGATTTCCCACTGAATGTGCTTTGTGGTGTTTCTTTTTTAAACCATAACCCAATTGAAAGAAAAAAGCTTCTTCGAATTTTATCCTGCGATTGGCGGCTTCCAACAAACGATTGTTTTTGGGAAAATGAATGTTTTGGAAAGCTTCTGCTCGGGGTAATAATTTAAATTTATCCAAAAGAGTTTGAGATAAATTTTCCGAAATTAAATGTGGAATATGTTGAAAAATTTCGAGCATTGTTTTTTGAAACAATCGGTTATTTATCCCGCGTTTGGTGAGTTTTTCGCTACTGGAATAAACCGGAAAAAGCGTTTGCACATTCATTTTACTTTCCAGCTTTTCAATTTCGGGATGCGCCATGGAAAAACTGCGGTTGAACAATTGTACTTTCCCAAAAATAACTACTTCGGTATGAATGGGAATTTGCTCTTTCAGCCATTTTGAATATTTAAACCAAACCAATTCCATATTTCCGGTTCCGTCCGTAAAATTGGCCATTAAGCGTTTTTTTCCTCTTCCGTAAACCACTTCCTGAAGATTTGTGATTTTTCCTTTTAATGGAAGTTCGTTTGAAATATCTCCCAGTTCCCCGATTTTGTAAATTTTGCTTTTATCTAAATACCGAATGGGATAAAAAGTAAGCAAATCCTCCACATTATGAATTCCCAAAGTTTCGCGAATTAATTTCGCGCGCTCCGGGCCAATGCCTTTTACATATTCTATGGGAGTGGATAGTTCCAAAAAATTATAATTTTGCTCGAATTTCGGGAAAAATCATGAAATGGGCAATGTACTGAAGATTATTCCTTACTCATTTTATATCATCGTTTTATGTTTAAAATATGTTATTTTTGTGGATATTTTTCGATATGTGGAAATTTATAAAACGACTGATTTATCTCTTTATCATTTTAAATATTCTGGGGATTTTCTGGGGAAGATTCTTTAATCCTCCCATAACCATTACACAAATCCAAGGTTGGATAAAATATGGAAAACTCGATAGAAATTACGTTCCACTAAATGAAATGAGCGACAATATAAAACTTGCCGTAATCGCCAGCGAAGACCAAAATTTCTTTAAACATTCGGGTTTCGATTATAAAGCAATTCAACGAGCTATAGAACACAACAAAAACAAAAAAAGCATTCAGGGTGCCAGCACCATTTCGCAACAAACCGCTAAAAACATTTTCTTGTGGAACGGCGGAAGTTGGTTTAGAAAAGGACTGGAAGTTATTTATACTTTCATCATCGAAAAAGTGTGGAACAAGGATATTATTTTGGAACGTTATTTAAATTCCATCGAAATGGGACAAGGTGTATTTGGTGCAGAAGCAGCTGCGCATTATTACTTTAATAAATCCTCGAAAAACCTTACCAAAAGTGAAGCCGCGTGGATTGCTGCCGTTTTGCCAAGCCCCAGAAAATACGACCCTAAAAATCCTACACCTTACCTGAAACGCAAACATGCTTGGATTTTGCGCCAAATGAATTACATGAGATTAGAATAATTTTTCTCCTATAATATTTAAAAAATTTTTCATTTTTAAAAAGCGAATTATTTATTATATTTGGGCTGTTTTATTTTATATTTAATCTAAATAAAAATAAATTATGCAGAAACAGCTATCCATCTTTATCATTTTTATTTCTCTTTTCACATTTTCCTCTCAGCAAAGTTTTGCTCAGAATTCGGGACAAATAACCCTTAGCGAAACTCATAAAAAAAATGCAGAAACCATTATTCACCTTCTCAGCTACATCGGGAGAGATTATCCCAACGCGGTGCAAAACGGAGAAGTAATCAGCGATAGTGAATATCTGGAGCAAATAGAATTTTCCCAACAAGTACAAAAACTTTTAAATGAAGGCAGCTTTTTAGAAGAAGAAGGCAAAGAAGTTGAAAAAGAAGTGCAAAGTTTGATGGATAATATCTCTGCAAAAAGTTCGGGAGAAAAAATCGGGGAACTTGCAGATAATATTCGGAACCAAATTATTTCAATTACAGGAATGGAAACTGCGCCTACCCAATGGCCCAATTTGAAGAAAGGAGAAGAACTTTTTAACACTACTTGTGCGACTTGCCACGGCATAACAGGAGCCGGAGATGGAGCTGCGGGACAGGGTTTAGATCCTGCACCGGCTAATTTTTTAGATTCGGAAGTGATGAATTGGGTTTCTGCCTACCAAGCTTACAACACCATAAAACTGGGCGTTCCGGAAACCGGAATGATTGCCTACACCAACTATTCGGAAGAGGAATTGTGGGATTTGGCTTTTTATGTAAAATCCCTTCAATATAAAAATAAATCTTCCGACACTATTCAGCTAAGGAAGGTTTTCAATAACGTTTTTTCCAGCTTTAGCCTTAAAGAAGCTGCTACTTTAAACGACGAAGAATTTCTGAAAAAATTCAACGGAGACACCGAAAAATTAACCGCAGTTCGTGTTCTTTCTCCTACTGCCGAAAATTTAAAAAGCAGTTTGGTTATCGCAAAACAAAAATTGTCTGAAGCGCTAAAATATTACAAAGAAGGAAATTTAGCACTTGCTAGAACTTCTGCTTTAAGCGCTTATTTGGAAGGAATAGAACCTGTGGAAGCTCGCTTGCAAACGATAGATCCCAGTTTTGTTTCCAAAATAGAAACCCAAATGCTGAAAATTCGGCAAATAATAGAAAAAGATCAGGGTGAAAAAATATTAGAACAAGAAACTCAAAATGCTTTAAAATTAATAGACGATGCAAATGATTTATTGCAAAAACAAACTTTAAATTATTGGCTCACTTTTATTTTATCTCTTACCATAGTATTAAGAGAAGGTTTGGAAGCATTTCTGGTATTGGCAGTAGTTTTATTGCTCATCCGAAATACAGGAATAAAAAAAGCTTTGCCTTGGTTGCATGGCGGATGGATTACAGCTGTTCTTATGGGAATTTTGGGTTGGTTTTTATCCGATTATATTATTCAATTCGGGGGTAAAAACCGCGAAATTATGGAAGGATTAATTTCCCTTATTGCGGTGATAATACTACTGTTTGTCGGATTTTGGCTTCATAACAATTCGTATGCGCACCAATGGCAAAAATTTATAAAAGATAAAGTAGGAATTTACCTTCAAAAGGATAAAATGTTCGGTTTGGCGGCGTTTTCATTTATGGTGGTTTTCAGGGAAGCTTTCGAGGTGGTTTTATTTTTACAGGCCATTAATTTAGAAGCTGCTGCGCAAAACAAATCTGCTTTAGGTTTGGGTGTAATTGCTGCTTTTGTTCTACTTTTTGTTCTAGCTGTTATCTTTTTAAAGACTTCCAAAAAAATCCCAATTCGTCAATTATTTTTATGGTCCTCGTGGATTGTGGTTTTACTTGCAGTAATTTTGATGGGAAAAGGAATTCACTCTTTACAAGAAAGTGGCTGGGTTTCTGTAAACAGCCTTCCTGAATGGATAAGAGTGGAATGGCTGGGAATTTATCCTTCTGTGGAAACCATTTCGGGGCAATTGATTATCATTCTTATTGTGGCAATTACCTATACTTTGCACAATAAAAAGATGAAAAATATTCGCGAGGAAAAGGAATAAAAAAACTTTAAAACCCGAAAATTTTCTTTTGGAAGAAAGATTACAATGCTTTTAATTTTTCTTCCAAAATGCTTATTTTCTCCAAAGTATCTTTTTGTTTTTTAAGTTCGCCATCGATTACTTGTTGTGGCGCGCCGGCGATAAATTTTTCGTTTTTCAGTTTCTTTTCCACCGAAATCAAAAAGCCTTTTAAATAATTAAGTTCCTTTTCGGTTTTCTCTTTTTCTTCCTGTAAATCTAAATTTTCGCTTAAAGGAATGGAGCATTCTATGGCATTTACCAAAAAGGTAAAACTCGGCTTCTCGGTTTTTTCCATGAAATGAATACTCGAAACATTTCCCAATTTCAAGATAATTTCTTCGTTGGTAAATTCCTGAGCATTGGTGTAAAGTTCCACCGCTTCTTTGGGAGAAATTCCATTTTTCTGGCGGTAATTTCGTATTCCCGAAATCACTTCTTTGGTTTGCTCAAAATCGGATATTTTTTGCAAATCGAAATTTTCCACTTTGTTTTGCTGGGTTACTACCAAAGCTTCTTCGGGTTTTCTATTGCCCAATAATTGCCAAATTTCTTCGGTAATAAACGGCATAAAAGGATGTAAAAACTTCATTAAATCTCCAAAGAATTCTATGGTTTTTTCGTAAACTTCGGCACTGATACTTTCGCCATAATTAGGTTTTACAATCTCTAAAAACCAAGAACAGAAATCGTCCCAAATTAATTTATACAAAAGATGAAGCGCATCGGAAATTCTGAATTTCCTGAACTGATCTTCAACTTCCAAAATGGCTTTTTTAAATTCTTCTTCAAACCAATCTATCGCTTTTCTACTGGCAAAATCTATCGGTTTTTCTTCCACTTTCCAAGATTGGGTAAGCTTAAATGCATTCCAAATTTTAGTAACGAAATTCCTTCCTTGAAGCATTAATTCTTCATCAAAAAGCAAATCGTTTCCTGCTGCGGAACTAAATAAAATTCCCATTCTTACGCCATCTGCACCATATTGTTCTATCAGCTGAATAGGATCGGGAGAATTCCCAAGCGATTTGGACATTTTTCTGCGCTGTTTATCGCGAACAATTCCCGTAAAATAAACGTTTTTAAAAGGAATTTCGTTCCGGTATTCCAAACCGGACATAATCATGCGAGCCACCCAAAAGAAAATAATATCGGGACCGGTTACCAAATCTGTGGTTGGATAATAATATTGAATGTCTTTGTTTTCGGGTTCGTTGATTCCATTAAACACCGAAATAGGCCACAACCACGAAGAAAACCAAGTATCTAAAACATCTTCATCTTGGCGTAAATCTTCTAAAGTTAAGTCGGGATTTTGAGACTTTTCTCTGGCAATTTCCAAAGCCTCTTCTTTGGTTTCGGCAACCACAAATTCTTCTTTTTCACCGTAATAAAAAGCAGGAATGCGATGTCCCCACCACAATTGTCGGGAAATATTCCAATCGTGAACATTTTCCATCCAATGGCGATAAGTGTTTTTAAACTTATCGGGGAAGAATTTTATTTGGTCTTTCATTACCACTTCCAAAGCGGGTTGAGATAATTTTTCCATTTTTAAAAACCATTGCACGGAAATCTTTGGTTCGATTATGGCACCGGTTCTTTCGGAAGTTCCTATATTATTTATATAATCTTCGGTTTTTTCCAAAAGTCCTTTTTCCTCTAATTCTTTTGCAATTTCTTTGCGCACCACAAAACGATCTTTTCCGGCATAATGCGCTGCGTGCTGGTTGAGAATTCCATTATCGTCAATGGAATCTATGATTTCTAAATTGTGTTTTATACCAATTTCGTAGTCGTTAATATCGTGGGCGGGCGTAATTTTCAAAGCTCCGGTCCCGAATTCTATATCTACATATTCGTCGGCAATAATCGGAACCTTCCTACCTACGATGGGAACTATTACTTTTTTACCTTTTAAATGTTGATATCTTTCGTCATTGGGATTTACACAAACGGCTGTATCGCCGAAAATGGTTTCGGGACGCGTGGTGGCCACCAATAAAAACTCTTCGGAGTTTTCTATTTTATATTTTAAATAATAAAGTTTTCCGTTTTGTTCTTTATAAATTACTTCTTCATCGGAAATATTGGTTTTGGCTTCCGGATCCCAATTTACAATTTTGTGCCCTCGATAAATGAATCCTTTTCGATATAAATCGACAAAAGTTTTAATCACGGATTGAGATAAATCCTCTTCCATAGTAAATCGAGTACGGTCCCAATCGCAGGAACAACCTAATTTTTTCAGTTGTTTCAAAATGGTTCCTCCATATTCATCTGTCCAATCCCAAGCGTGTTTTAAAAATGCTTCTCTACCGATATCTTTTTTGCTGATTCCTTCTTTTTTTAATTTTGCCACCACTTTGGCTTCTGTAGCTATGGATGCATGATCCGTTCCCGGAACCCAGCAAGCATTATATCCGCGCATACGCGCTCTGCGTATCAATACATCTTGCAAAGTATTATTCAACATGTGTCCCATGTGTAAAATTCCCGTTACATTGGGTGGAGGAATTACAATGGTATAAGGCGGGCGATCATCCGGCTCTGAATGAAAAAAATTATTCTCCAACCAATATTGGTACCATTTTTGCTCCGTATCTTGCGGATTATATTTATCGGGAATCTGCATTTTCTTTGTTGTCTTTATGAAATAAGATGCAAAAATACGGGAAACCGAAGGAAAATAAAAACCTTTAAAAATAATTCTGTAAATTTGCTCTTTTTAAATTAAAATTTAATATTAAAATCATAATACAATGAAAAAATTATTCTTAGGATTATTTCTTACTGCAGGTATAGCATTCGCTTCCGCACAAACAATTTCTTTCGACCAAACTACCATAGAATATGGAAAAGTAGCGGTAGGTGCCGATGGACAACGAGAAGTTACTGTAACCAACAAAGGAGATAAACCTCTTATCATTTCCAACGTGCGCCCTTCTTGTGGATGTACTACCCCGCAATGGAGCAAAGATCCCATTCTTCCGGGAAAATCCGCAAAAATAAAAGTTGGATACAACACTCAAATAAAAGGTGATTTTAAAAAGTCTATCGAAGTATATTCCAACGATCCGGAACACGGAAGAAGCGTTCTTTGGATTAAAGGACAAGTAGGATAAGACATTTTTTAAAAATATCGAATTAAACCACTCCTCCACGAGTGGTTTTTTTTATGAATAATCTTATCTTTAATCATAAATTCATTTAAATGAAATCCGAATACAGCGAAAAATTTTTAATCAGCGCTCCTTTTGATATAAAAAAATTAAACACCGGATATTCCGGAAGCCTAACAAAAGAAGAAGCCAAAAAGAAGATTAAAAAAGGAAGAAAAAGATTAAGAAAATTACAGGAAAAACTATATGCCGACCGAAGCCAATCGCTGCTCATCATCCTGCAAGGAATGGATGCCGCAGGAAAAGACAGCCTGATAAAACACGTTTTAAGTCGTGTAGATGCCCAAGGATGCGTGGTTCATAGTTTTAAAACTCCCAGCCCAAAAGAATACACACACGATTTTTTATGGAGGCATTATACAGCGCTGCCGGAAAAGGGAAAAATCGGAATTTTCAATCGCTCTCATTACGAAAGTGTGTTGGTTTGCAGAGTTCATCCCGAATACAATCTGAATGAAATGACTTGGAATTCATTAGAAGATTTCGACGAAAACTTTTGGAAAAACCGTTATGAAAGCATTCTCGATTTCGAAAAACATCTCTCCAGAAACGGCACAAAAATCATTAAATTCTTTTTAAACATTTCAAAAGAAGCACAGAAAAACCGCTTTATAGAAAGAATAGACGACCCGAAAAAAAACTGGAAATTTTCTGCCGGAGATATGCAAGAACGCGATTTGTGGGAAAAATACCAAGAAGCCTACCAAAAAGCCATTATGGAAACTTCTACTCCCGAAGCACCTTGGTACATTCTTCCTTCCGATGAAAAATGGTATTCGCGATTGGTAGCCTGCGAAATCATTATCGATACATTAGAAGATATGAATTTAGCATTTCCAAAAGCAAAGAAAAAAGAAAAAGCCAAAATGCAGGAATACAAATCGATATTGGAAAAAGAAAAATGATTTAAAAAAAACTTAAAAAGTTGATTTATAGAAAAAAGACAAGTGCTATAAGCCGGATTCTGTATTCACCGAAATGAATGTCTGTCATTTATCTGCTTGCTGCGTTACCGCAACAATGTAGCTGCCTACCCCTCAACATCGGGCGAGCCACCCTTAATTGTTGATATACATGGCATTGCACCACATAGAGTTTACCGATTTCACTACAGCCGAACTGTACTTGCTTTCTGTTGCACTAGTCCGTTTGAAAATTCAAACGACGGCCGTTAGCCGCTATGTTGCTCTTTGGTGTCCGGACTTTCCTACCCATAAAATATGGATCGACAGACCGCACTTGTCGGGCACAAAGATAAATCATTTCGGAAAATATTTCGTTTTTTGATTAATTAAAAGAACGCCAAATAATGAAGAAGTTTGATATTAAAATTACTTTTTTAATTTGTAAATTTGCATGAGAATTTTTTATTCATGATTGAATCTAAAGTAAAAAAGATTGGCGTATTAACTTCAGGAGGAGATTCTCCCGGTATGAACGCCGCCATTCGTGCAGTAGTACGAACTTCTAATTATTTTCAATTAGAGTGTTTCGGGATACGTGAAGGTTTTTCCGGCCTCATCGAAGGCGACTATTTAAAAATGGGAGCTCGTTCTGTGAAAAACATCATCAGCCAAGGAGGTACAATTTTAAGATCAGCACGTTCGGAAGAATTTAAAACTCCGGAAGGTAGAAAAAAAGCATTTGAAACTTGCCAGAAAATCGGAGTCGATGGATTGGTTTGTATCGGTGGAGATGGTACTTTAACCGGAGCTAAAATTTTCTACGAAGAATACGGAATAAAAGTGATAGGAGTTCCCGGAACCATAGACAACGATATTTTTGGTACAGATAGAACCATAGGTTACGACACTGCTTTAAATACTGCAGTAGATGCTTTGGATAAAATCCGCGACACGGCCACCTCTCACAATCGGGTGTTTTTTGTGGAAGTCATGGGTCGCGATGCCGGATTTATTGCTTTAAACAGTGGAATTGCCTCCGGAGCAGTAGATATTCTGGTTCCCGAAGTAAAAGACAGTTTGGATGAACTTTTCGATACTTTTATGAAAACCGAAAAAAGCGGAAAGTCTTCCAGTATTGTAGTCGTTGCAGAAGGGGAAAAATTAGGCTCCATCTACGATTTGGCTAAAGCTACGAAGGAAAAATTTCCACAATTCGATATTCGGGTTTCTATTTTAGGGCACATTCAGCGAGGAGGCGCTCCCAGTTGTTCCGATAGAGTTTTGGCAAGCCGATTGGGTTTCGGAGCGGTCTATGGATTGATGGAAGGAAAAACCAACTTAATGGTTGGGCTTCGTTCCGATAAATTGGTTTACACCCCTATTGAAGAAGCACTTGTAAAAAGAAATGAGATGGATCCCGATCTTATAAGATTGGCTGAAATTCTCGCAATTTAATAATTAAATAATCACATAAATATTTTAAAAATGGCAAAAATTAAAGTTGGTATCAACGGATTTGGAAGAATAGGACGCCTAGTTTTCCGAGCAATGGCAGAAAGAGATAACATAGAAGTTGTTGGGATAAACGATTTGGTAGATCCTCAACAATTGGCTTATTTGTTGAAGTACGATTCTGTACACGGAACTTTTAAAGGTGAAATAACTGCAGAAGGAAATTCCCTTATCGTAAATGGAAATAGAATTAGAATTACTGCAGAAAGAGATCCCAATAATCTTAAATGGGACGAAATAGGTGCTGAATACATTGTAGAATCTACCGGATTATTTTTAAAGAAAGAAGCAGCTCAAGGACACATCAACGCCGGAGCTAAAAAAGTAATTATGTCTGCTCCTTCAAAAGACGATACACCTATGTTCGTTATGGGAGTAAACCACAAAGATTTAACAGATGATATAAAAATACTTTCTACCGCTTCTTGTACCACCAACTGCTTGGCACCTTTAGCCAAAGTAATTCATGATAATTTTGGAATTATCGAAGGTTTAATGACCACTGTACACGGCGCCACCGCTACCCAAAAAACAGTAGATGGAGCTTCTCCTAAAAACTACAGAATGGGGCGTTCGGCACTCAATAACATTATTCCTACTTCTACCGGTGCGGCTGTTGCTGTAGGAAGAGTAATTCCTTCACTCAACGGAAAACTTACCGGAATGGCTTTCAGAGTTCCTACACCGGACGTTTCGGTTGTGGACCTTACTGTTAGACTGGAAAAAGAAACCACTTACGAGGAAATTTGCAAAGTTGTAAAAGAAGCTTCCGAAGGAGAATTGAAAGGTATTTTAGGATATACCGAAGATCCTATCGTTTCTCAAGATATGGTAGGAGAAAAAAGAACTTCCATGTTCGATAAAGATGCCGGAATTATGCTTTCCCCAACTTTCGTAAAATTAGTTTCCTGGTACGATAACGAAATGGGATATTCCAATAAATTGGTAGATGTATTAGTACATGCTGCTTCTTTATAAAAGCGCAAAAACATCTCTAATATTATAAATGCTTTTCTTAACCGAAAAGCATTTTTTATTGGTTCAATTCTGTTTAAAATTTCGTTTCCACTGCCAACTTATTTCTATATTTGTACAAATCTAAAACCTTCATGGATACAAAAAGAACATTTTTTTTAGAAGCCTATAAACTCGAAATCATCAAGTTTGGAAGATTTACCCTTAAAAGCGGTATCGAAAGCCCTTTTTATGTCGATTTGCGACCTTTGGCATCGGATCCTAAAATCCTAAAACATTTGGCCAATTATTTATTGGAAATGCTTCCGCTTAATAATTTCGATTTAATTTGCGGAGTTCCTTACGCCGCTTTGCCTATGGCAACCGCCATGTCGCTGGAAAGTTATTTACCTTTAATTATTAAAAGAAAAGAAGCTAAACAACACGGAACCAAGAAATTAATTGAAGGCATTTATAAAAAAGGACAAAACTGCCTTTTGGTAGAAGATGTCATCACTTCAGGAAAATCCTTGATGGAAACCATAGAAGAAGTTGAAAATGAAGGTTTAAACGTTTCCGATATCGTTGTCGTGCTGGACAGGCAACAAGGAGGAAAAGAAAAATTGGAAAGTAAAGGATACAATGTTCACACACTATTTACAATTTCCGAAGCCGTAGAAATTTTAAAAGAAGAAAACCTTCTTATAGACGAAGAAGTCGAAAGAATTTATGCTTTTTTAAATGGAAATACTTTTACTTTTGAAGAAGAAAAGAAAACCACTTACGAAGAAAAACTGAAAAATACCGAGCATCCCGTCGCTCAAAAACTTTTGGAAATCGCCATCGAGAAAAAGAGTAACCTCATTGCATCTGCGGATTTAATGACCACCGACGAATTGCTTGCTTTTGCCGATAAAGTAGGTCCTTATATTGTAGCTCTAAAAACCCATATCGACATTCTTAGCGATTTCGATCATGAAAAAACAATTTTAGGTTTAAAAGACATCGCCGAAAAACACAATTTCCTTTTGATGGAAGACCGAAAATTTGCAGATATCGGGAACACCCAAGATTTACAATTCAACAGTGGAATGTACCGGATTTCCACTTGGGCAGATTTGGTTACTGCACATCCTATCGGCGGTTCTAAAGCGTTGGATGGATTTTTCGATACCGGAGTGGTTGCCATTTTGGGAATGTCTTCCCAGGGAACTTTAACCGATAAACATTACCGAGATGAAGCTATAAAACTAATTTCCAATCAACCCAATGTTTTAGGTGGTGTGGCTCAAAATAAAATTCCGGATCAGTTGTTGCTTTTTACCCCGGGCATTAACCTTTCCGAAACCGGCGACGCTAAAGGACAACAATACCATACCCCGAAAAGCGTTTTTCAAAAAATTCATACCGATTTTATTATTGTAGGTCGCGGAATTTATAAAGCCGCCGATCCTGAAAAAGCTGCCCTACTCTACAAAACCGAAGGATGGAATGCCTACGAAAGTACTATTTAATGTTGTATAATTTTAATCCATTCGATTTAAAATATAAAACATAGATTTGTATCTAATTCATTTTTAAAAACTTAATTTATGAACAAATTCTTTTCTATGCTCTTTCTATTGGTAATGAGCATCAGTATTTATGCACAGCAAGCATGGACACAAGATCCCGCCCATTCGCGAGTGGCATTTACTGTGATACACAACGGAATTTCCGATATCACGGGAGTTTTTCAAAAATTCGATTTAAAATTATCTTCCATACAACCCGATTTAAGCGACGCAAAAATCAATTTTACAGTAGATGTAAATTCTATTGATACCGCTGTAGAAGCCCGAGACAACCATTTGAAAAGTGCCGATTTTTTCAATGTAGAAAAATATCCCACCATATCTTTCCACAGCACTTCGGTGAAAAAACTGAAAGAAAACACTTATGAACTGAAGGGCAACCTAAATATGAACGATATTACCAAGCCGGCAAAAATGACAATGGTTTACCGCGGAGATCTTCAGAATAAAGATGGAAGTGTAACCAAAGGATTACAAGTTTATGGCGATATAAATCGCGCCGATTGGAACATTGGCCCTAAATTTCCGAAAAACATTATCAGCGAGATTGTAAGAATAAAAGGGGATTTTGAAATTCACCAATAAAAATCATATTGTATTTTTATATTTTGGCATTCATTTTGCGTTTGTAAAAATACTTTATATCTAAATTAAATTTGAATCATCATAAAAGCAACTCAAAATTGAGTTGCTTTATGTTTTTTTATTTTTAAAAGAAAAATTTCTATCGTAAAAGGAGTGCTGCTTCTTTTGCAAAATAGGTGAAAATAAGATCTGCACCGCTTCGCTTAATACTATACAAACTTTCCAAAATCACTTTATCGTTTTCCAGCCAACCATTTGCAGCAGCAGCTTTCAACATGGCATATTCACCACTTACTTGGTAAACTGCAATGGGCTGTGTGATCAACTCGCGAACTTTTGAAATAATATCCAAATTGGGCATTCCCGGTTTTATCATGATAATATCGGCACCTTCTTCCACATCGTCCCAAACTTCTTTTATTGCTTCGCGCGAATTGGCAAAATCCATTTGATAAGTTTTCTTGTCCTGAGGAATGGAAACATCATCCCCAGGAGCGCTGTCTAAAGCGGTTCTGAAGGGTCCATAAAATGCACTTGCATATTTGGCAGCATAAGCCACAATTCCCACATTGGAAAAATTATTACTTTCGAAAGCTTCCCGAATAGCTGCAACTCTGCCATCCATCATATCGGAAGGTGCTACAAAATCGGCGCCGGCTTCTGCGTGGGAAAGGCTCATTTTAACCAAAGCATCTACCGTGGCATCGTTGATAATTTTTCCATTTTTTACAATTCCATCGTGGCCATAAATGGAATAAGGATCCAATGCTACATCGGGCATCACAACCATTTCGGGCACGGTATCTTTTATCATTTTTATGGTATTTTGCATCAAACCTGCGGGATTCCATGCTTCTTTTCCGGTATTGTCTTTTAAACTTTCGCTAACTTTTACGTAAATATTTACCGCCTTTATTCCTAAACTGTAAATTTCTTTTATTTCTTCTTTCAACAAATCCAAAGAATAACGGAATATTCCCGGCATGGCTGCAATGGGTTCTTTTTTGTTTTTTCCTTCCATCACGAAAATGGGAAGAACAAAATCGTTGGTGGTTAAAATAGTTTCGCGCACCAAATCCCGAATAGATGGATTTCTGCGTAATCTTCTGTTTCTATTAAAATTCATTCGGTCTTTTTAAAAAAATTTAGTACAAATTTAACTATGTTTTAGCAAGAAACCTATTGTTTTTCAATTGTTAATTCCTAACTTTGTTATGTATTTGGTAAATATATTATTGAGTGAAAATAAAACTATTCTTTATCATCCTTTTTGCAATCTTCTTTTCCACTGCAAATAATTCTGCGTATGGACAAGTTTCCGACCATCGGATAACAAGCTCCGGTACTGCGGAACGGGATATTTTGGTATATCCTAATCCGGTGCGAGACAATGTTACTTTGAAGGTTTCTGAAGGTAATCGCTTAAAAAATATTGCCATTTATTCCATTGTGGGAAAATTGGTAGCCGAATATAAAGGGTTGAACCAAAACTCGGTAAATCTTCGGTTAAATCGTTTAAAACCAGGAAAATATTTGGTAAAATACACTTTATCCGACAATTCGCAAAAAGCAACTCAATTGATAAAACAATAATAAAAACCACTCGAAAAAAGTGGTTTTTGTTTGCTTTAATAATCTGTATCTGTCTGTTGGTTTTCTATTAAAGATTTTGCAGATGATGTTCCTATTCTTCCTACGCCCATTTCAATCATTTTTTGTGCTTCTTCGGGAGTTCGGATTCCGCCGGCGGCTTTTACTGAAAGACTTCGTACATTGTCCAGAATAATTTTCATTCCTTCAAAAGTGGCGCCTGCAGGTTTTCCTGCTTCGGTTTTATAAAATCCGGTGGAGGATTTTACAAATACTTTTTTTGCTTCGTCGGGAAAATTTGCTTCTACCACATCGGCAATTAATCGGGTAAATTCGGCAATTTGCTGATCGGTTAATGCGGCGATTTCTATAATCCATTTTACAATCTTTTGGTTGATTAATCCCAAGCGAGTGCATTTTAGAATTTCTTCTTTTACCCGTTCTAAATTTCCTTTTTTAAAAGCTTGATAATTGGCTACAAAATCGAGTTCATCTGCTCCATCGCCTATGGCTTCTTCTGCTTCTATTATTTTATTTTCTGTACTTGCGGTTCCTTGTGGAAAATCGATTACAGTTCCTACTTTTACTTTTCCGTTGTGAGAAGTGATATAATCTTTTATTTCCCGAACATATTGAGGCCTAATCATCACTGCATAATAACCATTTTCCAATGCTTCTTTGGTAAGGTTGAAAACGATTTTCCGGGTTTCTCCTTCACTTAATCCCGATTGTTCGTTGGTTTTTAGATAAGTAGAATCTATATAATCTTCTATATTTTTCATTTTATTTAAAGTTTTAATTGTCTGGAAATACTTTGCTCTAAAGAGATAAAAGTTTCGGTTCTGGTAACTCCTTTTATCTTTTGTATGGAGCTTAGTATTTTCATAAGATGATCGTTATCTTTGGCCAAAACTTTTACAAAAACCGTATAATTTCCGGTGGTATAATGAGCTTCTACCACCTCGTTGATTTCCGAAAGTATTTTTACCATTTCTTGATAATGACCGGGGCGATCCAAATCTATTCCCACATAAGTGGTTACTTTATATCCTATTTTTCTGGGATTTAAAAACGAAATGGTGTTTTCTATTACACCCGCACTTTCCAATTTTTTTATTCTTTGGTGAACTGCGGTAGTCGATATTCCCACTTTTTTAGAAATATGAACCAAAGAAGTTTTGGAACCTTCCATCAGCAATTCTACAATTGCTTTGTCGGTTTTATCTAATTTATAAATGTTTTCATCTAAATTTTTCATGATGTTGCTAAACTTTCAATTTCTTTTATTTTAATAAATCCGGTCTTTTCTTTTGTGTAATTTGAAGAGATTGCTCATGCCGCCAATCTTCAATTTTTCCTAAATGACCACTGAGCAAAACTTCGGGAACTTTTAATCCTTTATATTCTTCGGGGCGGGTATAAATGGGTGGCGAAAGAAGATTGTCCTGAAAACTATCCGATAAAGCAGATTGCTCATCGTTCAAAACGCCTGGCAATAAACGAATAACCGCATCTGCCAACACACAAGCTGCCAATTCTCCTCCTGTGAGCACATAATCTCCTATCGAAATTTCCTTGGTTACGTGTAAATCACGCACACGCTGATCGATACCTTTATAATGTCCGCAAAGAAAAATTAAATTTTGATGGAGAGAAAGCTGATTGGCCATTTTCTGATTAAGGGTAATTCCGTCGGGAGTAAGATAAATCACCTCATCGTATTCTCTTTCCGATTTTAAATGAGAAATACATTTATCCAAAGGTTCTATCATCATTACCATTCCGGCGCCACCGCCATAAGGTTCGTCGTCTATTTTTTTTCTCTTTCCAAGTCCCCAATTTCGCAAAGAATGAAAATGAACTTCTACAATTTCCTTCTCTACCGCTCTTTGAAGAATTGATGTTTTAAACGGACTTTCCATTAACTCTGGTAATACCGTAATAATATCTATTCTCATTGTATGGTATCTCTATATTTTTGGGAAACGATAATCAAACGTAACGATGAATCTTTATTGAAGAAAGACCAGGTCCAATTAAAGAAAACTGCCAATTTACTGCGCACTCCTAAAATCAACATCAAATGCAGCAGCATCCAGCAATACCACGCAATTCGCCCGGAAAATTTCCAAAAAGGGAGATCTACTACTGCTTTGTATTTTCCTACGGTTGCCATAGTTCCTTTATCTATATAATGAAAAGGTTTCCAATCTTCCTTTTTATTCTTTGCTAAATTTTTTCCCAAACGGCTTCCTTGTTGATTGGCAACTCCTGCCAATTGTGGATGTCCTTGCGGATATTCCCCTGTTTTCATACAAGCCACATCTCCTATGGCGTAAATATTATCATAACCTTTTACACCGTTGAATTCATCTACCAAATAACGGTTTCTCTCGATATATTCTTCCTTTATTCCGGGGATGGTATTTCCGGTTACTCCCGCAGCCCAAATTACATTGCTCGACAAAAGTTCGGTGTCATCTCCCAAAGTTAATTTTTGTCCATCGTAATCTTTTACAATTGTAGAGTTCATCACAATTACCCTCAATTTTTCCAAGTATTCTTTGGATTTTTTTTGGGCATTTTCACTCATAGCTGCTAAAGTGCTGGCGCCTCCATTGATGAGATAAATTTTCAGTTTCGAAAAATCCATTTTGGTATAATCCCGGGGCAGAACATCGTTTTTCATTTCTGCAAAAGCTCCCGCCATTTCTACTCCTGTAGGGCCTCCGCCCACAATTACAATATTCCAATTTCCGGGGCGGGATTTTTCGCCTTTCATAATCATCTTCTCGAAAGTAAGTAATACATGATTGCGAATTCTAACGGCTTCTTTTGTGCTTTTCATTCCAAAAGCATTTTTGCCCATATTGTCGTTGCCGTAGTAATTGGTTTTACATCCGGAAGCGATAATCAATTTATCGTAATAAAAATCGGCATCTTTACCTATTACTTTATTTTCTTCGGGAACTATTTCGGTAATTTCGGTCATTCTAAATTGAATATTTTTAGAACGCTGAAAAATTTTCCGAAATGGAAACGAAATACTAGAAGGTTCCAAACGAGCGCTTGCCACTTGATAAAATAACGGTTGAAAGCAGTGATGATTTACCCGATCGATCATCACTACTTCGTATTTCTTTTTGTTATTCAATTTTCTGGCTACGCGTAATCCTGCAAATCCGCCTCCGATAATAATTACTCTTTCCCTTTTATTTTCCATCAAATCAATAAAATTTCAACTACAAAATTACGAAAAATAAAAGCTAAAATCTCTCCATTTGATTTAGGATTTTCTACTCAAAAGAGAATGCTTTTGATTATTTTTACATTCTGAAAAATTATGGCTAAAAAAAGATCACGCAAACGAAATACTAAAAAAACACCACTCCAAAGGAAATTGTGGTTGTTGTTCGCTCTTTTCATGCTCGCTTTGTTAGGAATTGGTTTTTACATGAAAAAGCAATTGGCTTTTTATTACGCCACTCGTTTTAAAGAAAAACACGAAACTTTACAAAACACTTCTTCTGAAGCGCAACGCATCGAAAAGATTATAGGCCTTCACGCCGAAAAAACCTTTGGAATAGATATGTCGCATTATCAACGAAAAGAAGATGTTCGCTGGGACAGCTTGAGTATCGCAAATGGTTCTATCCCCATTGAGTTTATTATTTTAAGAGCTACCATGGGAAAAAACGGAGAAGATCGCCATTTCAATCAATATTGGAACGATGCCAAAAATGCTCAGTTGATACGTGGCGCATATCATTTCTATCGCCCAAATGAAGATCCTGTTTCGCAGGCGAATTGGTATTTAAAAAATGTTCAGTTGGAAAAAAACGACCTTGTTCCCATTTTAGATATAGAGAAATTCCCAAGAAACAAAACCTTAGAAGAGTTTCACGAGGATTTGTCCGTTTATTTAAAAATTGTAGAAGAAGCTTACGGCAGAAAACCCATTATTTATACTTACTATCATTTTTACAAAGATTATCTTCGGGGAAGTTTTGAAAATTATCCTTTGTGGCTCGCAAATTACAACGATGTAAATATTCCTTCGGAAGAAGATTTGTGGGCGTTTTGGCAATTTACCGAAAAAGGAATTGTTTACGGAATTAATACCAAAGTAGATTTAAATATTTTTAATGGCAAAACCTGGCAACTGAAGCGATATACCATTCATTAAAAAACTATTTTTTATAAAAAAGTGATTGGCAAAACAATTTACTTTCTTTAAATTTATAAAATTCTCAAAAATCGTTTAAAAACAAGAAATGAAAATTGCAATTATCGGCACAGGAAATATCGGCGCTACACTCGCCATTGGTTGGAAAAAAGCAGGACACGACATTCTATTGGGTGTAAGAAATCCCAAAAATTATAAGGGCAAAAATATTTTGGAAAATGAAGATTTTAAAATTCTCCCGCCCAAAAATGCCGTAGAAGAAGCCGAAGTTGTTTTACTGGCAATTCCTCCCGAAAATATGGAATCTGCCGCCGATTACCTGAAAAATGCTACTGATAAAACCATTATCGATCCCAGCAATTCCGTGTTTTCAAAACCTGAAAATTACGCCAACGGTTACGAAGCCCTCACGCAGCTAACCGATTGCAAACACATTGTAAAAGCCTTTAGCAATACCGGCTTTCAAAATATGGCAAATCCAAAAGGATTGGATACTTTTGTAGCCGGAGAAAGCAAAAAAGCAAAAGAAATTGCCAAACGTTTGGCACTCGATTTAGGATTTAAAAATTGTTACGACTTTGGAGGAAAAGAACAAGTATCTTTGCTGGAACAATTGGCTATGTGTTGGATTAATTTGGCATATCAACAAGGATTGGGAATGAACATCGCCCTCAATGTATTACAACGTTAAAAAGTTTTTTTTCAAAATAAAAAGCATCAATCACGAAGTAAAAATAAATACATGAATTATGTAACTGCTGAAAACCTCAGTAAATCTTTCGGTATCAAAAATTTATTCAAAGACATTTCATTCCACATCAACGAAGGAGAAAAAATCGCTTTGGTGGCAAAAAACGGTTCGGGGAAATCTACTCTTTTAAAAATCATTATGGGGAAAGAAATCCCCGACGAAGGAAAAGTGATGGTAAATAAAGACATCCAAATTGTACTTTTCGACCAAGAAATCCAATTCAATCCCTTACAAAGTATAGAAGAATTTATGATGAGCCTGAACAGCGCTCCCATATTGGCTTTAAAAAAATACCACAAAGCTCTTCTTTCTCAAAACCCCGACGCTTTAGAAAACGCCATTGCAGAAATGGAAATCCACAAAGCTTGGGATTTGGAAAACGAAATGAAGCAAATGCTTTCCCAATTAAAAATCACGAATTTAGAGCAAAACATGGGAAAACTTTCCGGTGGAGAAATTAAAAGAGTTGCATTGGCAAAGCTTTTAACCGAAACCCGGGCCGAGCATCGCCACACACTTTTAATTATGGACGAACCCACCAACCATTTGGATGTCGATATGGTAGAATGGTTGGAGCATTATCTCGGCATGCAACGGATAACTCTGCTTTTGGTAACCCACGACAGATATTTTTTAGATGCAGTTTGCGACACTATTTGGGAATTGGAAGATCAGCAACTGTACCTACATCGCGGCACTTACATTACTTATTTGGAAAATAAAGCTCTGAGAGAAGAAAACTTAGCTGCCAATGTAGATAAAGCCAAAAATTTATACCGAAAAGAATTGGATTGGATGCGAAGACAACCGCAAGCTCGTGGCACCAAATCCAAAAGTAGAATCGATGCTTTTTATAAAACGGAAAAAATTGCTAAACAAAACCTTTCCAAACAAGAATTAGAGCTGAATTTCGACATGCAGCGCTTAGGAAATAAAATTTTGGAGCTGGAAAATGTAGATAAAAAATTTGGAGATAAAGTAATTCTCGATAATTTCTCTTATCAATTTCAGCGGGGAGAAAAAGTAGGAATTGTAGGAAAAAACGGCGTGGGAAAATCTACTTTACTCAACATTATTCAAGGATTGGAAAAAATAGATCGTGGAAAAATAGAAACCGGAGAAACCATTTCATTCGGATATTTTTCACAAAAAGGATTGGTTTTCGACGAAAACCAACGCGCCATAGATTTTATAAAAGAAAAAGCCGAGAATTTTTCCATGGGAAACGGGAGAAGTCTTTCGGCGGCGCAATTTTTAAGACTGTTTCTTTTCGATGATATTACGCAATATACGCCCATTTCCAAACTTTCGGGCGGAGAAAAAAGAAGATTGCACTTAATTTCTGTTTTGTACAGCCATCCGAATTTTTTAATCTTCGACGAGCCTACCAACGATTTGGATTTGCCCACGCTTACCATTCTGGAAAATTTCTTACAAGAGTTTGAAGGTTGCGTTCTTATGGTTTCTCACGACCGTTATTTTATGGATAAAATTGTAGATCATATTCTGGTATTTCAGGGAGAAGGAAAAATAAAAGATTTTATAGGAAACTTCACCGAATATCGCGAATTTGAAAAAGCAAAAAAAGAAGAAACCGAGCGTTTGCGAGAAAAACAAGTGCAAGAAAAAAACCAAAAACCGACTAAGAAAAACTCATCCAATAAACTCAGTTATAAAGAAAAACAAGAATTGGAAACCATTGAAAAAGAAATGCCCGAATTGGAAAAACAGCGCAATTCCATTCTTGAAAAACTCAGCAACGAAACCGATTATAATAAAATTGCCACGCTTTCCGCCGAATTGGAAAACATTTCAAATCAACTGGAAAATCACGAAATGCGATGGTTTGAGCTAAATGAAAAACTGGAGAATTAAATTTATTTAAATAAATATTTTAAATCACAATAGTTTAAAAACTCAAAACTTTTTGTTCTTCGCTGCTCTTCAAAGCCCAATCGATAATTTTCATATTTTCGATAATTTCGCTTGCCGGAGAAGGAAGTTTCTCTTTAAAAACAATGTGGGCATAAATATCCTCGTAATAATACATGTAATTTCCCGGCTCGCTGGTGGTGAGCATTCTCTCTTCTTTGTCGTTTTCGTTGATGAAATTCAAGATTCCATCGGGAGATGGCAAAGGCTGCGTCCAATCTTTTAAAAAAACAGGAATGGCATCTTTCTTCAATTCATCTTCCTGGCGATCGCTTCGCTCCTGCAAAAAACTTCCATTTTCGCCGAAAATTTTATAGGCATAATGATCTTCTTTAGCAAATACAGAAGATTTTAAGCGCACCCGCAAATTATCGGAATACATAAGCAAAACCTCGAAATAATCGTTGGCGTATTCCTTGCCTTTCATGGAGAAAATATCTCCATAAATTTTGCTCGGAATTCCAAATAATTGAGTGGCCTGATCTACAAGATGTGCCCCCAAATCGTGCCAGGAACCGGAACCCGGCATTTTGGGATTTTCTTTATGCTCCTTACCCGAAGGTTGAGTTCTGTAGCGATCGAAACGGATTTCTACCTCTTTAATTTTTCCCAATATTCCTTCCGAAAGTATTTTTTTCACTTGTAAAAAATCCCGATCGAAACGTCGGTTTTGGTACACACTTAAAAAAAGTTTCTTCTCTTGTGCCAATTTTACCAATTGCTTTGCTTCCTCTAAATTCGTGGTAAAAGGTTTTTCTACAATTACATTTTTTCCTGCGTTTAAAGCTTTTTCCACATATTCAAAATGAGTTTGCACCGGCGTATTTACCACTACCAATTCTATTTCCGGATTTTGAAGCATTTCTTCCACCGAACGATAAATGGTAGCTTCGGGATATTTTTCTTTGGAAGTTTCTTTGTTTCTTTCCACAATTCCTTCGAGGTAAAATCCCGGATGTTCTTTTAAAAAAGGGGCATGAAATACTTGTCCACTCATCCCAAATGCACAAATTCCTACTTTTACTAATTGCATTTTAATCGGTTTTTATGGTTGAAAGTTACAATAATATTTGTTGTAAAATCCACAAGTTTGCGGGTTTTGTTCGTAATAATTTCATTTTTATGGCATAATATTTGAATGTTTACGCTTCGGTTTTAAAAACGAGAAAAAAGAAACATATTATAATTATCATTTAAAATTAAAAAAATGAAAAAATTAATTTTTAGCGCAGCAATTTTAGTTGCAGGTTTATTTTCCACTACACAAGCCCAAATCCAAAAAGGCAACTGGATGGTAGGAGGAAGCATTTTAGCAGCGGATTTCGGATTGAATACCGGAGGCGCCTACAATATTCAATTAGAGCCAAAAGGAGCTTATTTTATTGAAGATAATGTGGCTGTAGGTGGTTATGCCAACTTGGGTGTAGCGGGGGCCAAAAACGCTAAAACAGTATGGAATTATGGTGTGGGTGCTTTAGGTCGTTACTATTTAAGTCCACAAGAAAAAGGAATCGATAATCTTCTTAACCATGGTAGATGGTTTGCAGAAGGTAATTTAGGAATTGGCGGGGAAAGCCAAAAAGGAGGTGATTCTACTACCGGTTTAGATTATGGTGTAGGCGTGGGTTATGCTTATTTCCTTACAGATAATATCGGTTTGGAAGGTCTTTTAAAATACAACGGAAATGTTGGTTTTGGTAGCAGAGCCTCTTCTTCTCGCTTAGGTTTTGGATTAGGATTTAATATTTATATTCCCACTGCCAAAGCAAAACAAATTAGAAATGAAATAAAATAAGTTTTCACTTCTTGATAAACAAACTTCGGCGCGCCTACGGCGCGCCGAAGTTTGTTTTTTATTTATTCTTCGGGATATTTTATGGCTTTGTCCAGCTCTATCGGGTTGTTGCGTTTCCGCAAATAATCTTGTTGTCCTTTGATAACTTTTCTCTTATCGATTTGCATTTCTTCTCCTCTTTCATCTACTACAATTAATCCTCCATTTCCAAAACCTTGCAGGGGATCCAGGAAATAATCCATTTGTAATTTTTCCCATTGTTTTTCCGATATTTCAATTGGTTTCGTTCCAGCTTGCGTTTCAATATATTGCGATGTATCTACACTTCCGTTTATATTTTTATTCCTGCTGAATGAAAAAATATAATTTTGTTTTGTATCCGATATTTCCAGAATTAATCCGGGCAAACCGTAAAATTTATATGGTCCGTATGGAAATGGTATTTCTGTTGTAAACCACGCTTCCCAAGTTCTTCCGCCAAATTTTGTAATTGCTTTTTGAACGGTAAAATTCTCGTATTCTTTCTTTTCGGGTAAAATCTCCCAATTTAGTTTATCATTTGTTTTTACCAAATAATACAAAGGAGATTGAGAATAATAATTATAAAAATTGTCATCTTTCTTATGAACCAAACGAATGCTTAATTTAGGATATGAAAAGATATAATCCGTATTAATTTTAGATTTGCTTAGAGAATCGTTTTGGTAATATTCGTAATTGTAAAACTTTTCTTCGTCGGGCGATATATCCAACACATAATAATCTTTCTCGTATTGTTGAGAAAGAGAATCTTGTTTAAATTTTAATTCGTAAAAAAAGCGATATGTAGTATTTTGGCTATACACCAAACAGCACATAAAGACGAAAAGAAGTGTGATATTTTTTTTCATTTTTGTATAAAGTTTAAGAAATCAGATGTTTCAAATATACTTATTTTAATATTATGATGCTTGGAAGATTTTTTTAAACACCTGTCAGGTTTTGGAAACCTGACAGGTGTTTATTTAAGAAAAAAAAGATTGTTCATTCGATTTAAAATCAAATGAACAATCTTATTCAAAATTATATTTTCTAAAAAATATATACTTACTTATAAATTAAGCAAGCACTTCTTTCACTTTATTGGCAGCTTCTTCCAAAGTAATGGCAGAGTGAATAGGCAAGCCTGCTTCATCAATCAACTTTTTAGCTTCTTCCGCATTTGTTCCTTGTAATCTTACGATAAGCGGAACGGGAAATTCTCCAATTTCTTTATAAGCATCTACCACTCCTTGGGCTACTCTGTCGCAACGAACAATACCTCCAAAAATGTTAATAAGAATTGCATTTACATTCGGGTCTTTTAAAATGATATCAAAAGCGGTTTTCACTCTTTTGGCATCTGCGGTACCTCCCACATCCAAAAAGTTGGCAGGATTTCCGCCCGAAAGTTTAATCATATCCATGGTAGCCATTGCCAAACCGGCGCCATTTACCATACAAGCTACATTTCCATCCAGTTTCACAAAGTTAAGTCCGGCATTTCCGGCTTCTACATCTATGGCATCTTCTTCTCGGGTATCTCTTAATTCTGCCAAATCTTTATGGCGGAACAAAGCGTTATCGTCCAAAGTAACTTTAGAATCTACCGCGATAATTTTGTTGTCCGAAGTTTTTAAAACCGGATTAATCTCAAAAAGAGAAGCGTCTATTTCGATATAAGCTCTGTATAAATTTCCTATAAATTTCACAAATTCGTTAAACGCATTTCCTTCCAATCCCAAGTCGAAAGCGATTTTTCTCGCTTGAAAACCTTGCAATCCGTATGCGGGATCTATTACTTCTTTATGAATAAGATGTGGAGTTTCATCGGCTACTGCTTCAATATCCATTCCTCCTTCGGTGGAATAAACTACTGTATTTTTTCCCAACGCACGATCGAGCAAAATGGAAACATAATATTCTTTAGGTTCGCTTTCTCCCGGATAATATGCATCTTCTGCAATTAAAACCGAATTTACCAATTTCCCTTCAGCAGAAGTTTGAGGCGTTACCAAATGCATCCCGATAATATTGCCGGCATTTTCTTTCAGCTTCTCAATATTGGGAGAAAATTTTACACCTCCTCCTTTACCGCGCCCACCTGCGTGAACTTGGGCTTTTACTACCCATCCTTGGGTTCCTGTTTCGGAAGATAATTTTTCGGCTGCAGCTACAGCTTCATCTACATTATTGGCAAGAATACCGCGCTGTACACCAACACCGTATTTTGCTAAAATCTCTTTCGCTTGATATTCGTGAAGATTCATATGATATGGATTATTTTAAATATTCTTTTAAGAATGACAAATTTACTAAAATCTGAAAGACTTACAATCAGTTTCGTGGATTAAATGTCTTTTTATATTGTTTATCAGGATTTGACAATATAAAAAACAATGCTTTGATTCGGTTTTAAATTCTTTTCCTTAAAATTTCCAGTAGAAGAAAAAACCAACTTAAAATCATAAGTAATCCGCCCAGCGGAGTTATCGGCCCGATGAATTTTAAATTCACTTCCCAAACCTCTTGAAACGACAACAGATAAATACTTCCGGAAAACAGCAATACTCCAAGAATCATCAGCCAACTTATACTTTTTTGCATCCGAGTTTCGAAACGGAGAAAAAAACCGATGATTAAAAGAAATAAACTCGCATACATTTGGTAGCGAACTGCCGTTTCGTAACTTTCCAATCGGTCGGGAGTTAATATTTCTTTAAAAGCATGCGCTCCGAAAGCTCCTAAAATAACGGAAAGCAAGCCGAACAATGTGCCAAAAAATAAAGTATTGGTTTTCATAGCTAAGGTTTTTATTCTTTAAAATTATATTTTTCCTCTCAGTTTATTCAGTTCGTTAATCACCTCGTGGTGGCTTACGGTTTTGGTTTTAAAATATTCTACAAAATATTGTTTTTCCTCTTCGGTTGCATTCATCTGATTTAAGATGTTGAATAAATGCATTTTCATGTGTCCTTTTTGAATTCCCGTGGTTACCAACGAGCGAACCGCGCCGAAATTTTGCGCCAATCCGGCAACTGCAATAATGCTCATCAATTCTGAAGCCGATGGTTTCCCGAGAAGCGCCAGTGAGAATTTAACCAAAGGATGCAAATTCGTTAAACCTCCCACAACTCCTACGGAAATCGGAAGATCGATCCAAAATTTAAAAACACCTTTATCGATGGTGCAATGTGTAAGGCTGCTGTATCGCCCTTCTCGGGAAGCATAAGTGTGCGCGCAGGCTTCGGTAGCTCGAAAATCGTTTCCTGTAGCAATGACCACAGCATCTACTCCATTCATAATTCCTTTGTTGTGCGTGGTGGCGCGATAAGGTTCTACTTCGGCAATTTTTATCGCTTGTTTAAATTTCCTTGCAAATTCTTCCGGAGGCATTCCGCTATCGTCCAACAATTCTTCTACCGGACACGAAACTTCCGCCCGAACAATACAATCGGGAGTATAATTAGATAAAATATTCATCACAATTTGCAGAGAGCTTTTTTCTTCCTGAGTAAAGTTTTCCGATTCGTTGAGTTCTCTTGTAAGGGTTTTCCCAAATTGTTCCAAACACGAATTGATGAAATTGGCGCCCATACTGTCTTTTGTATTAAAAGAGGCTTTCAGCTGGTAATAATCTTCCATTAAATCGGTTTTATCTACCAACTGAATGTTTAAAATCCCACCTCCGCGAGCGCGCATATTTTTTGTAATCGCCTGAGTGTCTTCTAATAATTTTTCTTTTAAATGATGATTGAAAAAGGATTTTAATTTTACATTTTCTCCTTTAAATATAAAATGAGTGTGCCCTAATTTTTTCTCGTTGATAACGGTGGTTTTAAATCCGCCTTTATTTAACCAAAATTTTGCAGCTTTGGCAGCAGCTGCCACCACAGAACTTTCTTCCACCGCCATAGGAATCGCCAACAATTTTCCGTCAATCAAAAAGTTGGGCGCAATACCGTAAGGCATATAATAATTGGAAATGGTATTTTCTGCAAATTCTTCGTGAAGCTTTTGCAAATTGGCATTATCGTTCCAATATTGTTTTAAAATTTCGGTGTATTCTTGGTTGCCGTTCAAATAAGTTTGAACCAGCCAATCTATCTTTTTTTCTTTGCTCAGTTTTGAAAATCCTTGAATCGGTTGTTGTTCCATTTAATCGATAAATATTAGAAATATCAAAGGTACAACTTTCTTGTTGAAGTTAAGAAAATTGCCTCTTGATATGTTCCTGCAATTCCGGAAAAAAAGCTTGATAGCATTCTCCTAAAAAATCTTTTTTCTCTAAAAATGCTGCAAATACGGGAATGTCTTTTTGTAAATATTTGGCTTTATATAAAACGTTTTGCAAACTGAATTTTATTCCCCATTCGTAGCGATAATTGTACAGCCAATCGTCGGAAGCCATTTTGGGTAAAAAGGATTTAAAACTTTCGGGTAAAAGCGCCTCATTTTTAAATAATGTATCATACACTTTTTCCGAATGCTGTTTCCATTCTGTTTCCGAATAAATATGGGAATCGTTGGCCAAATAATAATCCATAGACACATCCACAAAAGCTCCGGAATACAAACGAACCAAAGGTTGAAAAACCTTTTTAGCCTCGTGAATTATCGGATGCTGATCGGTATAAGTATCAATTTCGCGGTGAATGGCAATTCCTTTCTGAATCTCGGCAGGCAGGGAATCTCGCTCCGAGTTTTTAATGTAATCCGCAATCATGTTGCCTACAATTTGCTCTTCGGAAAACGATAAATAAGAATGTGCGAGATAATTCATTTACAACCTGTTAAGATTCTCTTTTTTCTACAATTTTTGGAAATTCTGTTTTAAAATATTCTGATGCTTCGGCAATCGCTTTTTCTATGGGCGTATAATTGATTTTTAATTCTGTAATGGATTTAAAATTTGTATAAAAATTATTTATGCACAAAGATTTCATGTTGGTTGTGCAGATTTCCGTTTTCACGTTAAATTTACGCAACAAATTTCCTATTCCTCCCACTGCCATTAAAAGAAATCTCGGAATACGAATCATAATCGGCTTTTGTTGGTTTATTTTGTTGAGCTTTTGGAAAAATTCGCGATAGGATAAATTCTCGTTGCAAATAAGGTATTTATCGTGAGAATCACCATACTGAAAACTATTGATAATTGCCTGGACCACGTCTTGTACATCGACAAAATTTTTCCCTCCCGGAGGATAAAAAATCACTTTTTTATTCAATCCCATTTGGATAATTCTTCCCGAACTCGGTTTGATATCGTTGGCACCAATCATAAAAGTTGGGCATAATATTTTTAATTCAATATCATCTTCACGAAACAGAAGATCGTCTTCTGCTTCTTTTTTGCTGTTGGCATAAAAAGATTTGGTAAAAGGAGATTGCATGGGTTTATCCTCAAAACCTAAAGAATCTTCATCGCCAAATCCCGAAGTGTTTGCGGTGCTGATGAAAATGAATTTTTTCACTTTATTTTCCACCGCCATTTTATAAAGATGTTGGGTGGCTTCGAAATTGGTTTTCCGATAAGGTTCGTATTCCAAAATATCCTGATCGGTTTGTGCCGCAATGTGAATAACAATATCTACTTCTTTTAAATTTCGGGAAAAATCATCGAACAAATCTCCCTTTATTAAGGTTAAATTTTGAGTTTTGTTGCCGATATAACGCGCGGGATTTCTAAGAAATCCTATCACTTGATATTGTTCTTCCAGAAGTTGGTTTACCAAATTAGTGCCCAAAAGTCCGGTAATTCCTGTAACGAAAACTTTTTTCAAGCTGTCCATTTTACATCTTTTTCAGATTCCTTTTTTACAGTATTTTGTTTATTTTCTAAAATTTCTTTTCTGCTGGCAGAAGATACCAAATGTGTTTTTAAACGAGTGGGTGCAAATTTCATCACCCAATAACTCAAAGGTGTAAGGACAATTAGTTTTTTTCCTTTAAGCATCCCATCTATGCATTTTACAGCATTTCCTTCGGCAGTTGCAGAAATAAATTTCCCCAAACGCCCCTGTTTATCTAATCTTTCGGAGTTTTCATCGGTGGTTTTCATCGGACCGGGATGGGCAACACTTACAGTTACCGAAGTTTCTTTCAATTCATACCTCAATCCTTTGGAAAATGAAGTAATAAAAGCTTTGGAAGCGGGATAAACCGTTTTATAACCAATGGGAGCCAAAGCTGCCAAACTCGAAATATTAAGTATATGAGCCTTTTTCTGATTTAAAAGATTGGGCAAAATCTGGTGGGTAATCATGGAAGTGGCGCCCACATTCAGTTGAATGATTTTTGCCACAGATTCCAAAGAAGCATCCGTAAATTTCCTTGAACCTCCTATTCCTGCATTATTAATTAACATATTAACCGAAAAATTGGCATTTACCCATTGGGTGAAAGCTACAATATTTTCCACCACGCACAAATCGGTTTCGTAGGCAAACGCTGAAATATGATATTCTGATGAAAGTTCTTCGGCGAAAGTTTCCAACCCTTCATGGGGCAAACTCACCAAAATGAGATTGTGTTTTCTTTTGGCTAATTCTGCGGCCATGCACTTTCCCATGCCATGTCCCGCACCGGTAACAATTGTATATTTTTCTTTGCCCATTATTTTTTATTAGATGGTTAATTTATGTTAATAATTTAAATAAGTTTTTACCGCTGTTGTTTTAATATATGCAATAAAAACTCCAAACTTTCTTTATTTTTTTTAAAATTGAAATAAAATTTCGTGAAAATCTTCAATTTTACTTATTTCTACAACATTTATGGCATATTTTCTTCTTGGTATTTTATTCAGGTTGGATATAAATATTTTTTCATATCCCAATTTCTCGGCTTCTGAAATGCGATGCTCAATTTGCGGAACAGGGCGCACTTCGCCACTTAAACCTATTTCTCCCGAAAAGCAATATTTTTCGGAAACCGCCACATCTTCATTAGAAGATAAAATGGATGCAACTACCGCCAAATCCAAAGCGGGATCGTCTGTTTTAATTCCTCCGGTAATATTTAAAAATACATCTTTAGCGCCGAGTTGAAATCCGGAGCGTTTTTCCAATACCGCCAAAAGCATGTTCAATCTTTTGGCATCGAAACCGGTGGAGCTCCGCTGTGGAGTTCCATAAACCGCTGTGCTTACCAAAGCCTGAATTTCCAACAGCATAGGGCGATTTCCTTCCAATGTTACTGCCACCGAATTTCCCGAAAGTTCTTCCATTTTTTTGGTGATTAAAATCTCCGAAGGATTTTTTATCTCTTTTAATCCTTTGGAAATCATTTCGTAAATACCAATTTCCGAAGTAGATCCGAAGCGGTTTTTTGTGGCTCGAAGCAAACGAAAAAGGTGATTTCGGTCGCCGTCGAAATTTAAAACCACATCCACCATGTGTTCCAAAACTTTAGGTCCGGCAATTTGTCCGTCTTTGGTAATGTGCCCCACCAAAAAAACGGGAGTATTGGTTTCTTTGGCGAATTTTATAATCTCGCCCGAACAATGCCGAATTTGCGAAACCGTTCCCGGAGAACTATCCAATTGCTGTGAATGCAGGGTTTGGATAGAATCTACAATCATAAAATCGGGGGTGAGTTTTTTGGCTTCATGCAGAATTTTCTCTACCGCAGTTTCGGTAAACAGATAACAATCCGGATTTTGAAGATCGGTTAATCTATCTGCACGCATTTTTATTTGGGAAGCGCTTTCTTCGCCTGAAACATAAAATATTTTTTTGCGCATTTTAAGCGCCAACTGTAAAAGCAATGTAGACTTCCCTATGCCGGGTTCTCCTCCGATTAATGTAACTGAACCCATTACAATTCCTCCTCCCAACACACGATTCAATTCTTCGCTGGGAGTTGCAATGCGCAGTTCTTCCTGCGCATTGACCTCGATAATATTAATAATGTGGTTTTTCTTCGATCCGGAATAGTTTCTGGAAGTGGAAGTTTTTTCTTCTATTTCTTCCACCAAAGTATTCCACTCGCCACAGTTTTGGCATTGCCCATGCCATTGGGAATGGCGGGTTCCGCAATTCTGACAATAATATGCTGTTTTTACTTTTGCCACTTTAAACTTTTATACATTTTTTAAATTTAGAAAATCAGCGTATGTGAATTCTGATTTTAAATTTGATTTAAAGTTGCAAATTACAATTTCATTTTCAGTATCTGTAATTTTATGGCATAATTATCTTAAATAAAAACATTTGAAGCCAAAAAAATTCTATTCCAAAACAAGGCTTTACTAATTGCCTATTTGATTAAGAACCTTTAACTTTGCGCAAATTTATTTCTGTGAGCAAAAAGGACACCAAATACATCTTCGTAACCGGTGGCGTTACCTCTTCCTTAGGAAAAGGTATTGTATCTGCTTCGCTAGGTATGTTACTGAAAGCCAGAGGATACAAGGTTACCATTCAAAAATTCGATCCTTATATTAATGTGGATCCCGGCACTTTAAATCCTTACGAACACGGCGAATGTTACGTAACGGAAGACGGTGCAGAAACGGATTTGGACTTAGGACATTATGAGAGATTTCTCAATTCTCCCACCAGCCAAAACAACAATGTAACGACCGGAAAAATTTATCAAACTGTTATTGATAAAGAACGCAGAGGAGATTATTTAGGGAAAACCGTTCAGGTAATTCCTCATATTACCAATGAAATAAAACGCAGAATTCAGATTTTATCCAAATTCGATTACGACATTATTATCACTGAAATAGGAGGAACTGTGGGCGACATAGAATCTTTGCCTTATATAGAAAGCGTACGACAGCTTCACTGGGAATTGGGCGAAGACAATTCTATGGTAATACACCTTACTTTACTTCCATATTTATCAGCCAGCGGCGAATTGAAAACCAAACCTTCCCAACACTCGGTTCGGCAATTGATGGAATATGGCGTACAAGCGAATGTTTTGGTTTGCCGTACAGAACATAAAATAGAAAAAGAACAACGCGCAAAATTGGCTCAATTTTGCAATGTAAACATCAACAATGTTATTGAATGTTTAGATCAAGATACAATTTATGAAGTACCAATTGATTTGCACAAACAAAATTTCGATGATGTTGTTTTAAAAGAATTAAATCTCCCCACAAAAGGAGAACCTGATTTAACAAAGTGGAAAGATTTTTTAAAGAAATATAAAAATCCTAAAAAACACGTAGAAATCGCTTTGGTAGGAAAATATGTAAGTCTTCCCGATTCTTATAAATCCATTACCGAAGCCTTTATTCACGCGGGAGCTTCCCAACAAATTGAGGTAAATCTCCGTTGGGTTTATAGCGATGATTTAGACAAAGAAGATGCCGACAATCTTCTGAAAGGAGTCGATGGTATTCTTATCGGTCCCGGATTTGGCGACCGAGGAGTAGAAGGAAAAATTAAAGCCGCAGAATACAGCAGAAAAAACAATATTCCTACTTTGGGAATCTGCTTGGGAATGCAGGTGATGACCATAGAATTTGCTCGACATATTTTAGGATTTGCCGATGCCAATAGCTCCGAATTCAATTCCAATACCAATTATCCTGTGATTAATTTGATGGAGGAACAAAAAAACATTACTGAAAAAGGAGGAACTATGCGATTGGGAGCTTGGGACTGCTCTGTAGATCCCGATTCAAAACTATATAAAATCTACCAATCCAAAGAAATTTCCGAGAGACACCGCCATCGCTATGAATTTAACAACGATTATCTCTCTCAATTTGAATCTAAAGGATTGCACGCTTCGGGGAAAAATACCGATACCGATTTGGTGGAAGCCGTAGAATTGGAAAAACATCCTTTTTACATAGGTGTACAATATCACCCGGAATATAAAAGTACAGTTGCGCAGCCACATCCTTTATTCAAAGCATTTGTGGAAGCCGCTACTCAATTTAAATCAAACAAAAAATAATATATAGATGCTGGAAAATAACGGAGTAGACAAAAAACAAATGATAAACTTCGGTTTATTCACACTCGCTTTAATGGCCTTTATCATTTACTTTCAGACCAAACAAGCGAAAAACCAAGAGCAAAATCCGCAAGCACAAAAAACCGAACAAACGGTAAAAAAGCCTACCGAAAATAAAATAGAGGCGCCTAAAATTACCGATACCGCAAAAATCGAAACCATACAACTTAAAAATGAGTTGCTAACGGTAGATTTCTCAACCTTGGGAGGGCAAATCTCTCAAGTTCAGTTGAATGAATACAATGCTTACTCGGAAGATAAAAACGAAAAGAAACCGGTGCTTCTTTTTGCCAACAACAACGCCAAGTACGGATTTCAATTCAAGGACAATTCCGGAAAAATAATCAGCACTCAGGATTTGGTTTTCACTCCACAAGTGCAAGGCAACAAAATTGCTTTACAAGCTCATGTCGGAGCGGCAACTATTCAGTTTGTTTACACCCTTTTGGAAAATTATAATATTGATTTTCATGTTTCCACCAACGGAATGGCACAGATGATTTCCGATAACGAAGCGCGTTTTGTATGGAATTATAAAGTTCGCGCCATGGAAAAAGGGCGCTCTCAGGAAGAGCAACACACCGAATTTGGATATGCTTTTAACAACTATAAAGATTACGATTATGACGGTCGTACCGACATGAAAGAACCCAAAGAAATCCTGAATTGGATTGCGATAAAACAACAGTTTTTTACCGCTACCATAGAAGCTCAAAATGGATTTAAAAACTCTTTCGGGCATCAAGATGTAATTGAAGAAGGCGAATTTTTAAAAGACTTTAATTTCGATGGCGGCGTTCAGCTTTCCGGCAAGGAAATGAACCAAAATTTCACTTGGTATTTTATGCCTTTGGATCTTAATTTATTAAAATCTTATCAAGGTAAAAACTTCAAAGAAATTCTTCCTTTGGGATGGTCTTTCATTGGAGGCGTAAACCGCGTTTTCTTTGTACCTTTTTTCAACTGGCTTTCTTCTTACGGAATTGCTGCGGGTTGGGTAATTTTCTTAATGACGATTGCGGTAAAAATTATCCTTTCTCCCATTATGTACAGACAATATAAGTTGAGTGCCATGATGCGGGTTATTCGCCCTGAAATAGAGGAAGTTCAAAAGAAATTTAAAGATGCCGATGCGGTAAAAAAACAACAGGAAACCATGGCGGTTTACCGAAAGGCCGGTGTAAATCAATTTGCGGGGTGTTTGCCGGGATTGTTACAAGCACCGCTCTTTTATGCTCTATTTCGGTTTTTCCCGAACATGATTAGCCTTAGAGGAAAAGGATTTTGGTTTGTAGATGACCTTACAGCTTACGACGATTTAATAAAACTACCTAATATTCCAATTTTAGGAGATCACTTGAGTGTTTTTGCCATTGCATGTACGGCAGCAGTTTTAGCTTATACTTTATTGAGCGGAAATATTCAGAGCCAACCTACACAACCCGGAATGCCCAATATGAAGGTAATGATGTACATCTTCCCTATTTTCTTCTTGTTTTTCTTAAACTCGGCAGCATCCGGATTATCTTGGTATTATTTTGTATCCAACGCCATCAACGTAATTTTAATTTTCGTTATTAAATTCTTGATTTTAGACGAGAAAAAAATCCACGCTCAGATACAAGCGAATAAAGCCAAACCTAAGAAAGAAGGGAAGTTTCAGGCAAGAATGCGCGAGATGATGGAAAAAGCTCAAGAACAACAAAGACAAGCAGAAAACTTGAAAAAACAACAACAGAAAAGAAGAAAATAATACTGTAATTTTCTTCCGAATGAAATAAAAAAGAGAATGCAACTATGCATTCTCTTTTGTTTTATAGAAAATATAAAATGTATTTTTAAAGTAGATTCACCTCGCGCTCCAAAGTAATTCCAAAATTTTCTTGCACGGATTGAATGATTTTTTCCGAAAATTGAAATACTTCTTCTCCCGTAGCTTTTCCTGTAGCGTTGATAAGCACCAAAGCCTGCTTGGGATGGCATCCCACATTTCCCACGACTTTTCCTTTCCAACCGCTTTTCTCTATTAACCACGCAGCGGGAATTTTCACACCATCTACTGCTTCGTAATGAGGAATATCGGGATGTTCTTGTTTCAATTTTTTAAATTGAATTTCCGAAATAATTGGATTTTTAAAGAAACTTCCGCAATTACCTACTTCATCGGGATTGGGCAATTTACTCCGGCGAATATCTACCACCACATCTGAAATTTGTTGAAGAGTGGGATGAGTAATATTTCGTTTTTCCAACTCGGATTGAATGGCACCATAAGAAGTAGAAATTTTATGCTCTTTGCGTGTCAGCAACAAATCTACAGAAAGAATGATGTATTTTCCACGAGCTTCATTTTTAAAGATAGATTCCCGATATCCGAATTTACATTCTTCTTTGGTTAAACTTTTAATCGTATCATCGGAAAGATCCAAAACATTACAAGAAACAAAAACATTTTTCAATTCCACGCCATACGCACCAATATTTTGAATGGGACCTGTTCCTACATTTCCGGGAATTAAGGATAGATTTTCAATTCCTCCATAATTTTTTTCTACGCAATAAAGTACAAAATCATGCCAATTTTCGCCGGCATTTACCCGCATTAATACATGATTGTCGTCTATAATTTTTTCTTCAATTCCTTTAATCCTATTGGCAATTACTACGCCCTCAAAATTTTGGGTAAATACAATATTGCTTCCGCCTCCCAAAATAAAAAAAGGTAAATTGTTTTGCTGCGCCCACAACAATGTTTTTTTCAATTCTTCAATGGTGGCAACCTCCTGAAAATACCGTGCTTTTACATCGATATGAAAAGTATTAAAATCCTTTAAAGAAAAATTCTCAATCATAGAAATCGGTTGAACCTTCTAATCGTTAGGGTATTGTTGTAAGGCGTTTTTCAATATTTCCACCGATTTTCTTAAATCGGTTTCATTTAAAACATAGGCCATTCTTACTTGGTTTTTCACCAAATCGGGTTGAGAATAAAAACCGCCTCCCGGTGCTACCATTATTGTTTCTCCATCCAACTGATACGATTCCAAAAGCCACTTGGCGAATTTTTCGGTATCTTTTACCGGAAGTTCTACCATGCAATAAAAAGCTCCTTTGGGTTTGGGGCATTTTACACCCGGAATTTCATTAAGCAATTCTACCAATAAATTCCTACGACTGGTATATTCTTCTCTTACAGCATCGATATATTTTTTATCGTTTTTATGCGCTTCGGTAGCTATAATTTGGGCAATTAAAGGCGGGCTTAAACGCGCTTGTGCAAACTTCATCGCCATGTTTAAAATTTCCTGAGAACGCGTTACCATAAAACCACAACGTATTCCGCACATGCTGTATCTTTTGGATTCAGAATCTACCACAATACAATGGTCTTTCAATTCGGGGAAAGACAACATGGAAACTTGTTGAGCTCCTTCGTAAGCATATTCACGATATACTTCATCCGAAATTACAGTGATATCGTACTTTAATGCGATATCTGCAATTTTTTGCAATTCTTCTTTTTTATAAAGATATCCGGTAGGATTTCCGGGATTACAAATAAGGATTGCTTTGGTTTTATCTGTAATTTTCTTTTCGAATTCCTCTATCGCAGGCAAGGCAAATCCCTCGTCGATATTGGAATGTACCGCTTTAACTTTTACTCCTAAAGCAGATGAAAACCCATTGTAATTGGCATAATAAGGTTCGGAAACAATAATTTCGTCTCCGGAATCGCAGAGAACAGATATGGCAAAATTCAAAGCTTCGGAGCCTCCGGTAGTTACCAGAAAATTTTGCGGTGTTAAATCTTCAAAACCAACGCAATTGTAATATTTTGCAAGTTGCTCTCTATATTCGGGGATTCCTTCTGATGGGGAATATTCCAATACTTTTAAATCAATTTGTTTTAGCGCATCCAACGCAGTTTGTGGCGTTTCTATATCGGGTTGCCCGATGTTTAAATGATAAACTTTTATTCCGCGTTCTTTTGCTGCCACGGAATAAGGAATTAATTTACGAATGGGAGATTCAGGCATTTGCTGAGCTCGTTCTGAAAATTTTGCCATTTTATTACAATTATATTTTATGTGGATAAATGAATTGTTGGCGGATTTTAAATTAAAAATCAATCAACCTTTAAAGTTACATTCATTTTCCGAGATTTCATTTATTTTAATTTATATTCTTTGAATATCTGCACCCAAAGCTCGTAATCGACCATCGATATTTTCGTATCCTCTATCAATCTGCTCGATATTGTAAATGGTGGAAACTCCTTCGGCAGAAAGTGCCGCAATAAGCAGAGCATTTCCGGCTCGTATATCCGGCGAAGTAAGTGTGGTTCCGCGCAAAGGCGATTCTTGGTTAAGCCCGATTACAGTGGCTCTGTGGGGATCGCAAAGAATAATTTGCGCGCCCATATCGATAAGTTTATCTACAAAAAACAATCGGCTTTCGAACATTTTTTGATGCACAAGCAAACTGCCTTTTGCTTGTGTGGCTACCACCAAAATAATGGATAATAAATCGGGGGTAAATCCCGGCCAAGGTGCATCGGAAACGGTTAAAATAGAACCGTCGATAAATTTTTGAATTTTATAATGTTCCTGTGCAGGAATTAAGACATCATCTTCTTTTTTCTCCAACTGAATTCCCAATTTTCGAAATGTATTGGGTATAATTCCCAACTGATTCCAGTTTACGTTTTTTATCGTAATTTCGGATTTTGTCATGGCGGCCATTCCTATCCAAGAACCTATTTCTACCATATCGGGCAACACTACATGAGTTGTTCCGCGAAGATTATTTACTCCCTCAATGGTTAATAAATTGGAACCTACTCCCGAAATTTTTGCGCCCATTCTGTTGAGCATTTTGCAAAGTTGCTGCAAATAAGGTTCGCACGCAGCATTGTATATTCGGGTTTTGCCTTGTGCAAGTACAGCAGTCATAATGATATTGGCGGTTCCGGTAACTGAAGCTTCTTCCAAAAGGATGAATTTTCCTTTTAATTGTTTGGCTTTTAATCCGTAGAAATTTTTCTTTTCATCGAAATGATATTCTGCTCCCAATTCTACAAATCCTTGAAAATGGGTATCCAACCTTCTTCTTCCGATTTTATCTCCGCCGGGAGTGGGCAAATAAGCTTCTCCAAAACGCGCAAGCATGGGTCCCATTAACATAACCGAACCGCGTAATCTGGCACCGTGTTCCCGAAATTCTTCCGATTTTATATAATCGAAATTAAGGTCTTTTGCCTGAAATGTATAATCGTTTTTGGAATGTTCCGTTACTTTTACTCCGAAATTCCGAAGAATATCGATTAAGTGATTTACATCTTTAATATTGGGAATGTTGCTGATGCGGATTTCTTCATCGGTAAGCAAAACGGCACACAAAATTTGCAAGGCCTCGTTCTTGGCTCCTTGTGGTGTAATTTCTCCCGACAAAGGAAATCCTCCGCGGATTTTAAAGGCATTACTGCTCATTAATTTCTTTTATTTCGGTGGTTTTTATTTCTTTTTTGAGAATTGTTTCGGTGATTTTTCCCTCGATGATTATTGGATGAATAATAGATTTTACTCTTTTCTAATGAATCGAGATTATCGAGCTCCAGTTTGTTTTGGGATAATTCTTTCAGGTGGCGAAAAATTACTTCGTCTTGAACGTGTTCTTTATTATAAACGTTGTAGGATTTTTTCATGTTGTTGGCAATAACTTCTACCAACGCTTCTTTTTCCTTGCCTTCTTTCAGTTGAATGGCGCGATCTATCAATTGCAAAATACTTTTACCATAAAACTTATATTCATTATCGTAGGAAGGATATTCCAATCTTTTGGGTTTTTTGTGAAGTTCTTCGGGCTTAGGCATGGGAAACGGAGCATCTATGTCCAAATCGTAATCTGCCAAAATAAACAAATGATCCCAAAGTTTATGATCCGAATCTTCTTCCTCTTGCAAATGCGGATTTCTTTCGCCTAAAAACCGCACAAGATTTTTGGCCATTTCCGTGCGTTCTTTTTTGGTTTCCAGCTCTCTGCAATATTCTATTAAAGATTGAATGGTTCTGCCATATTCCGGCATGTGGAGTGAAGTTCTATGTGTATTATATTCCATTAAAATTTTAGATTTTGCCGCCTCAAAGATACAATTTTATCGCATATTCGGGGCGATGAATTTTGGTTAAACGAATTTTGATAAATACTCTTTAGGAATGCGCGGACACGAGTTGGAATATATTTTCTTTCTATTTCTCGATATCAAATTATAAACCGAATCTGTCCAACTTTTAGGAAGAAATTTCAGCCACGAAATCCATTTATAAATTCCTCCTATCTGATGACAAATTTCAAAAATAGCTCTGGATTTTTCGAGGTATTTACTTTCCGACTGCACCAAATAAAGTGTATTGAAATCGGATGTTGGTAGATGATTTTTCGTTAAAAATTCTTGGGAAAAATCGGAAGTCAGTGGAGAAATCAAAAACTCGTTTTCCTTATCGCGCTTCAAAACCAATTTCACCCAATAATTGCACATCGGGCACTCGCCGTCGAAAAGAATAACAAATTTTGCCCCTCGTTTTGAGAAATTATCGAAGTCCATTTTCTATCTGGATATCGGTTCTAATTTTAGTAAAATAATCCACCAATTCTTGGCGCTGTGCATCGCTCAATCTCGCATCCTGATGTCCTAAAAGATAAGATTCCAAAGGCATTTCGGCATTTTGAACCATTTCTACCGCTTCTTCCAATTTATGCAATTGTTGATCGGTTTGGTAAGTAGCAAAATCGGAAAAATTTAAATGTTTTCTTCCTTCGTCAATATGGTTTTTCATCAACCAAGAAGCCGGTGCTACATTGCTGTACCACGGATATACAGACTCGTTGGAATGGCAATTGTAGCAAGAATTTCTAATGATTTTTGCTGTAGATTCCGGAGTTTTCTTTACGGTAAGGAAATCCACACTTTTATTTACCGGAGGATTGGTTTTATCAATTCTAAAAACTTGAATAAATACAAAAACGATCAAAAGAAAAATCAATACTTTTTTCATTTATTTTTATTTTCAAAGTATGAAGATAAGGAAATTTATTTTAGGATAAAAACCAAAAGACGGGCAATTTATTCTTGTGAAATGATCGATTTATAGCGAGAAATCTATTTTATTTATCGTCCAAATGAAAATAAATTATCATATTTGTAAACCATAAAACAATTAATATGAAACAACTTTTGAAATTAGCTGCCATTATTTTTTGCATTTTCAGTTATGCACAACCTCCCGCAGGAGATGCCAATGTAGGCGATAGTTATGGTGCAGAAGTAAGCAAAGCTCACGAGCAAAAAGCACTTTCTATGGAAGAACTTTCAGAAATTCTGAATAAAGATCACCAACTGGAAGATGTAACTGTAAAAGGAACGGTTACCGATGTTTGTCCTAACAAAGGTTGCTGGGTAACATTGGACAATCCGAGCAAAACCAAAGTTTTCGTTAAAATGAAAGATTATGCTTTTTTCGTTCCTACGGCAATAAAAGGAAAAACTATCGTTCTCAACGGAAATGCCGAATTGCAGGAAACCAGCGTGGAAGAATTGCGACATTATGCCGAAGATGCTAAAAAATCTCCAGAAGAAATTAGCAAAATTACCCAACCATTTTCAGAAATTCGATTTTTAGCCAACGGAATAAAAGTGGTAGAATAGCCAAAAAAATTCAATATTTACATAGCTGTTTCTTAATGGAAACAGCTTTTTTTGTAAAAAACTCTTCTCTCATAACAATTTCATAACGAAAAAGTTTCTTTTCATCCAAAATTTATTCCCGTAACTTTGTTGTCATGATGACAATAGATTTTTCACACCCCATAAACCCTGAAAATCTGCATCCCGAAACAGATTTTGATATAAAAGTAATTCAATTTTTAAAAGAATGGTATTCCGAAAAACCGCGAGTAAAAGTACAAACTTCAGGATCTACAGGAAAACCCAAGATTTTTGAAATTGAAAAAAGCAGAATGCTCCATTCCGCCAAAAACACCTGTGATTATCTCGGTTTAAAAAAAGGAGACACTGCCCTGCTTTGCCTGCCTGTGGAATATATTTCCGGAAAAATGATGGTGGTGCGCGCCATTCTTCAACAACTGAAATTATCTACTGTTACGCCTTCTAACGAGCCTTTAAAAGGCATAAAAGAAAAATACACTTTCTGCGCCATGACGCCTCTGCAAGTAGAAAATTCCATTTCGCAATTACCTTTCATTGAAAAATTAATTATCGGCGGAGCGGCAGTTGCAGAGCGTTTAAAAAAGAAAATTAAGGGAAATCCCACGCAAATTTTCGAAACTTATGGAATGAGCGAAACCCTTTCTCATATCGCTTTAAAAAAACTCAACCCCAAGGAAGAGGAATATTTTCAACTTTTTAATCATATAAAAATTTCTACCGATGCGCGAAATTGCCTGCGAATTGAAGCTCCGGATTTGCATCCCGAAATTATCCAAACGAATGATGTGGTAGAATTAAAAAACCATCGGGAATTTAAATTTTTAGGCAGAACCGATCACATTATAAATTCGGGGGGTGCCAAAATATTTCCCGAAGTTTTAGAAAGTATGGCAAAAAAAGAAATCTCCAATGAAATAGTTTTCATAGGACTTCCCGATGAAAAATACGGTCAAAAATTAGTGGCAGTTGTGGAAGGAAATAAAAGCGAAAACACAGAACAGCATATTCTCAATTTGCCTTATGAAAAATCATTTCACAAACCCAAAGAGGTTATTTTTGTTCAAAATATTCCGCGAACCGCCAATGGAAAAGTGAATAGATTGCAACTGCAAACACAATTGGAGAAAATTCACCACAATTTTACTCCTATAAAAAAGGATTGAAATGAAAGATTTTTCTTCAGAAATATATTTTAAAACTTCCCGAAGCAGCGGTGCCGGCGGACAAAATGTAAACAAAGTGGAAACGCAAGTTACCGCTTTGTGGGATATTTCGGAATCGGATTTTTTCTCCGAAGAAGAAAAACATCGGATTTTTTTAAAATTAAAAAACAGGATCAACGCTCAAGGTATTCTTCAGGTAAGTTCGCAAGAATCGAGATCCCAAGTAACCAATAAAGAAATCACCACCCAAAAGCTTCTAAATTTGGTGCAGGAAGCTTTAAAAACCGAAAAGAAGAGAAAGAAAACAAAACCTTCAAAATCATCCATAGAAAAGCGATTGAGGCAGAAAAAGCAACTTTCGGAAAAGAAAAATAATCGGAAATTTAAACTTTAATTTTACCACATGGATTCCCAATTTCAAAACAGTGTTTGGCAAATTACAAGATTGGTCCCCAAAGGCAGGGTAACTACTTACGGAGCGATTGCAAAAGCCATTGGCTATCCCAATCACTCGCGACATGTAGGAAAATCTATGGGAAATTGCCCGCCCGATGTTCCGGCGCATCGAGTAATTGCAAGTTCGGGTATTCTTCGGGTAAATTCCTTTAAAGAAAAATTAGAAGCCGAAGGAATTGAAATTCATAATATGCGTATAAAAAACTTCAAAAAGCTGTTTTGGAATCCGCTGGATGAAATTGGTTTTTAATCTTAAATTATCTCCAACCTCCTCCCAAAGCGCGGTACAATTGAATTCTCTCCATCAATAAATTGGTTCGGGCTTGTACCAAACTTAGCTCTTTATCCAAAGCATCGCTTTGCGCAGTAATTACTTCCAAATAAGTGGCAAAACCGGACCTAAAAAGCATTTGCGCACTTTGAAGAGATTTTCTTGCCACCTCTTGCTGAAGAATGGCCACGCGAAGCTCCTCCTCTCTTTTATCCAAAGAAACCAAAGTATTTTGAATATCCACTACCGCAGAATATACATTTCGCTGGAAGTTAATTTCGGCTTCTTCGCGCTTTAATTTGGCGATTTCGAAGTTCGTTTTTAACTTTTTATTGTTAAATATAGGCGCAGTTAAACCACCGAAAAACTCACCAAACAACGATCCCGGAACTTTGAACCAATTTTTACCCAACTGGGAATCTAAACCTCCCGACAAAGAAATCGTTAAATTAGGATATCGCTCTACCTGAGTTACTCCTACCCTTGCATTTGCAGCTTGCAATCGGTATTTGGCCATTACCACATCGGGGCGGTTTTGCACCAAATAGAGAGGCAAACCTTCTATTTCTTTATAAGCGGCTTCCAACGCCGGAAGTTTGGCTTTTATTTCGATATATTTGGGAAGTTCTCCGGTAAGAAGGCGTAAATTATTCTCCTGAATAGCTCGCTGTCTTTCCAGTTTGGGAATTAAAGCTTCTGCTTCCAAAACCTGAGAACGAGCTTGATGAACCGCCAAGGCCGAAACTTCTCCTGCATCATATTGCAGCTGAATCATTTGCAATGTATTATCACGAAAAACTCTGTTTTCTTTGGCCACTTCTAATTGTTCATCGAGTGTGAGAAGCGTGTAATAATCTTCGGCAATGGTAGCTACCACTTCTGTTTGAATTGCTTTTCGCATTTCGTAAGATTGAAGATAAAGTGCCTGAGCTTCCTTTTTTTGATTTCTAAATTTCCCCCAAATATCCACTTCCCAATCCAAAGCAACTCCTGAATTATAAATGGACTCATTAAGATATAAATCTTTGGGAATCTCTTTATTCCGTGCTTCATATACTTCATCTTCCGGAGTGTATCGGGAATATCGGGAATGCCATTCTTTTTTTATGCTCAGCAAACCTAAATTAACCGAGGGTAAATAGGCTAACTTGGATTGCTCATGAAGTTTTTCGTTGATGGCAATTTCCTTATTGGCAGTTTGAATATCAAAATTATTTTCAAATGCATTACTGATAAGGCGAACCAAAACGGTATCTCGGAAGAATTCGTTCCAAGGAATAAGTGTATCGTTTATATTTTGCGCAATCGAATCGGGCAATACATATTCGGGCGGAAGTTCTATTTCCGTAGTTCTGGTTTGATTGTACACACTACAAGAATATATCGTTGCCAGGCTTAATATTGCTATACTAAAAAACAGATTTTTAAACATATTCCTATTCTTGTCTTTTAAATTTACTTTTCAATTTTTCATCTAAAGTTTTGAAGACTACAAACAAAACCGGCACGATGAAAACACCCAAAATAACTCCCGACAGCATTCCTCCGGCAGTACTGAAACTTATGGAATGGTTTCCTTGAGCGGAAGGCCCCTGTGTCCACATAAGAGGAATCAATCCTGCCACAAATGCAAAAGATGTCATCAGGATAGGTCTCAATCTAATCTGTGCGCCTATAATGGCGGATTTATAAATTCCTTTTCCTGCCCGCCGTTGCTGCTCGGAATATTCTACAATCAAAATAGCGTTCTTCGCCAATAAACCTATCAGCATAATAATTCCTACCTGCACATAAATATTATTTTGCAAGCCCACAATATTAATCGCCGTGAAAACTCCTACCAACCCAACCATAATGGAAAGCAATATGGATAAAGGCAGCAAGTAACTTTCATAAAGTGCCGAAAGTAAAAAGTACACAAACAAAATACTCAACATCACAATAAAGAATGTTTGCCCACCCGATTTTTGTTCTTCCAAACTCAAGCCGGTCCATTCGTATTGATAATTTCCGGGTAAAAATTCCGCTGCCACCTCATCTACTGCTTTCATTGCAGCTCCTGTACTATAACCTTTGGCAGGAGTGGCACTCACTTCAATACTATTAAACAAATTGTATCGGGTAACAATTTCAGGTCCGAGTGCTCGGGTAAGTTTAATCAACGTGTTTACCGGAACCATTTCTCCCGCTTTATTTCGTACATAAATAGAACTTAGGGATTGTGGTGTGGCACTAAATTCGGGAGAAGCCTGTAAATAAACTCTGTTTTGGCGATCGAACAAATTGAATTCGCTTACCCTTACTCTGGAATAATACTGCCGAATATTCTCCATCATATCTTGTATGTCCACGCCCATTACTTTGGCTTTTTCTTCTTCCACACTCAAAAGATAATATGGAATATTAGGTTGGAAAGTTGTGCTGGCTTCCAAAATTTCGGGTCTTTTGTTCAATTCTTTTAAGAAATCCTCTGCTACGCCACCAAATGTTTTAAAATCTCCTCCCAGCCTGTCTTCCAAGATAAATTGCAAACCTTCCTGATCCCCAAATCCGGCAACAGTCGGACGCCGAAATACCGAAACAGAAGCATCGTTTAGTTGAGATAAATCTTTTCGGATGGTGTCTACAAAATTGGAAATGCTTTTTATCCCTTTTCTTTCCTTATAAGGATACATTTGGATATAACCCACCGCATAAGATGGGCTGCTGGTACCATCCACTCCATTATAACCAGCAGAGCTGGACATGATCATAATCTCTTCTCTTTTGTTCAAAATTTCCAAAGCATCGTGTAGAGAATTGGTGGTTCTTGCCAAGGAAGATCCCGGGGGTAATTTAACTGAATAAACGATAAAACCATCGTCTTCTGTTGGGATAAATCCGGTAGGCGTTATTCGCATTAAAATGATTCCAATAACCGAAACCACTACCAAACCGAGCAATGCCAACTTTTTTCTCCGAACTAAAACTTTCAGCGATTTTAAATATTTCGCTGTTAAAGTATCCAAAGAAGTGTTGAAAGCATCTAAAAATCTATTTCCAAAGGAAATCAATTTCTCTTTTGTGGTTTGAGGCTCCTTCTCCATTTCGTTTTCTTCTTCCTTTTCCGGGCGACGCAAAATAAGCGCACAAAGCGCGGGAGAAAGCGTTAAAGCATTTACCGCAGAAATAAGAATGGCAATCGCTAAAGTATAGGCAAATTGTCGGTAAAAAACACCTGACGGACCTTCGGTAAATCCCATTGGTAAAAACACCGCCGCCATTACCATCGTAATCGAGAGAATTGCGGGTGTAATTTCTTTCATCGTGGCTTCTGCCGCCTGAGTAGGATTTAAATCGGTACCTTCCATTTTGCTATAAATCGCCTCGACGACGACAATGGCATCATCTACCACAATACCAATCGCCAGAACCAAAGCGAACATCGTTAATACATTAATGGAATAGCCAAGCAGATATATGAAAAAGAAAGTTCCTATTAAAGAAACGGGAATCGCAATTGCGGGAATTAAAGTAGCTCTAAAGTTCTGTAAGAAAATATAGACCACAATAGAAACCAAAATAAAAGCTTCTATCAAGGTATGAATTACCTGAGAAAGCGATTCATCGATTTGATCGCGAACGCTATAAGTGATATTGTATTCCATTCCTTTAGGGAATTGCTTGGAAAGTTCTTCCATTTTTTCTCTAACGGCAATATCAATATCGCGGGCGTTGGAACCAGAAGTTTGGGTAATATTCATGGTTAAACCATCGTGCCCATCTACTCGGTTTTCATTTTTTGTGTTGGTGGAACCCAAATCTACTTTTGCCACTTCTTTTAATCGCAAAATGGAGCCATCTTCGTTGGTTTTTATCACCACATTTCCAAACTCTTCTTTGCTGGTAAACCTCCCTGTATATTTTATGGAAGTTTCAAAAGTTTGGTTAGAATTCTCCCCAAACTCTCCCGGAGCAATTTCGAAATTTTGAGATTTGATGGCATTTTTGATATCGTTGGGCACCAAATTATATGCCTTTAGCCGATCGGGATCCAACCATATTCTCATGGCGTAGTTCCTCGCTCCTACCCTTCCTACTTGCGCCACTCCGTCGATTCGTAATAATGCTCTATTTACTTCTCGGTTAACATAGGCTTGTATAAAGGTTTCATCCAAATCGGGATCGGTACTGTAAATGTTGATGGTCATAATCTCCCCCGTTTGTCTTGGAGTTACTGTTACTCCATCTTGTGTAACTTCTGCCGGCAGATCACTCATCGCTTTAGAAGTTCGGGTTTGCACATTTACCGCAGCTTGATTGGGGTCGGTACCTTCTTTAAAATAGATATTTATGGAACCACTTCCCGAAGAAGCCCGAGATTTAATATACGTCATATTCTCCACCCCGTTGATGCTTTCTTCCAAAGGTAAAAGTACACTTTTGGCAATGGTTTCGGCATCGGCGCCGGAATAACTCGCAGATACCGAAACGCTTGGTGGAGCTATCTCGGGGAAGCGCGTTACAGGAAGTTTCATAATTCCCACAATCCCCAACAGAATAAGGATAAAAGAAATTACAGTGGCTAATATGGGACGTCTGATAATATTCTTTAGCATTATTACGCTCTTTTTATTTTAGTCTGTATTATCATTATAGAGTATCGGGATCGTTAGAATAAACTCTGGGGGCTACCAAAGTGTCTTGTGTGTAGGGAAGTGGTTTTATCTTGGTACTGTCGGTTACTTTATCCAATCCGGAAACCAAGATTCTGTCTCCCGGTTTTAAACCAGCAGCTACAATATAACGATTATTAGGAGCTTCGCCTTCAATAACAATTGCTTGGCGGACTACGCGGTTTTGCGCATCTACTTTCTGAACAAATGTTTTTGCCTGTAATTCGAAGGTAGCTTCACGAGGAATGGTAATTTTCCCTTTCATCGCTCTGTCGAGCACGACTGTTCCTGTATTTCCGGAACGGAGAATGTTATTTGAATTGGGGAAAGTAGCACGTAATAAAATAGAACCCGTACTTTTATTTACTTGCCCCGAAGAAGCATCGATAACTCCTCTCTCGGGATACAATGTGCCATTCGAAAGCAGTAAAGAAACGGATCGGCTGGTGGTACTTCCATTCTGAAGTGTATCGGTAGGCTTGTTCTGCATATTTAAATTCAGCAATTTATAAAAATCGGACTCGCTGATGGAAAAGTAAACATATATTTCCTGAACATCTGTTAATACAGTAATAGGTTCTCTATCTCCGGGGTTTACCACGTTTCCTATTCTCTTGGGAATCCTCCCAATATAGCCGCTTACCGGCGCTTGGATAATGGTATAATTCATTTGGATTTCCGCATTGGCTACTTCGGCCATTGCTTGTTTTAGGTTGGCTTCGGCCACTCTGTAATCGGAACGGGCTTTTTCCAAACGAACAGGCGACATCACCTGATTGTCAATAAGAGGTTTCAATCTATTGACTTCTACTGCTGCATTATCCAATTGAGCGCGAGCCACATTGGCATTTGCTTCTGCCTGATTTAAATCTTGTTGATAAATCTGCGGGTTGATTTTAAAAAGTTTTTGTCCTTTTTCCACATAATCCCCCTCATCCACATAAGCTTCCTGAAGTTCTCCTCCCACTTGTGGGCGAATTTCCACCGTAATTTTACCTTCCATGGTTCCCAAGAAACTTTCGGATATTACTACCGTGGCAGTATCGATTTTATAAACGGGTAATGCTATTTCGTTTTCATTCTGGTCATCATTTTTTGTGTTACAGCTGAAAACCATGAACAGTATAAAAGCAGAAAACAATCCGTTTCTTAAATTTAGTGAAGTCCAGAGGTACTTTTTCATATTTTTATTTAAACGCAAGAAATTATTTACAAATCATCCCTTTACCGATCTTAAAAAAGGATCGATATCCATCATCAAATGTGTTTTAAAACTCTTTGTAATCTTTTCGGAAAAAATTATCAGTCCTAAAAACAGCAAATATAATACCAAATCTCAGGATAGCGAAGTTTATTATATTAAAAAAACCTATGCTTTCCATTGAGCATAGGTTTAATATAAATTTAAATCCTTTTATTTACTTTTTTAATTGACCAAAACTTCTTTGAATAAATGCAGTAAGTTCTTTACCTTTTAAAAGGTTTTGGGATAGTTTTGCCAAATCCAAAGCTTGTTTTATCAATGCTTTTTTATCCTCAGATTCTTTTAAATTTAAAATCTCAGAAGCCAAATCGCTGTTGGTATTTACCACCAAATTGTACATTTCGGGCATATTTCCCATGCCGAACATTCCGCCACCGGTCGCCTGCATATCTTTCATTCTGCGCATAAATTCGGGCTGAGTAATGGTAAAAGGCAACTCGTCGCTGTCCAAATCTTCCATCTGAATGGTGTAGGTTTTACTTGCAATTGCTTCTTCTACTTCCTTCTTCAAAGTTTCTTTTTCTTCGTCGGTTAATTTGGCGATCACAGGCTCGTCTTTTTTAATCAAATTATTTATATGATCGGCATCTACTCGCGCAAAAGAAATCTTTTCTTTGGAAGTTTCCAACTTCTGAATTAAATGCGAAACGATGGGAGAATCGAGCAAAAGAACTTCGTAGCCTTTGGCTTTGGCATTTTGAATGTAACTGTCCTGAGCATCGACATCGGAAGTATAGAGAATGATGGTTTTTCCGTCTTTATCCGTTTGGGAAGGTTTTATTTTTTCTATTAATTCATCCCATAGAAAATACTGCCCCTCCACATTGGGATAAAGGGTGAATTTATCGGATTTTTCGTAGAATTTTTCTTCCGAAATCATACCGTACTCGATGACTACTTTTATATCGTTCCATTTTTTCTCATAATCTTCGCGATTTTCGTTGAGCAAAGCCACCATTTTATCGGCTACTTTTTTGGTGATGTACGAAGAAATCTTTTTCACCGCTCCATCTGCCTGCAAATAAGAACGTGAAACATTTAGCGGAATGTCCGGTGAATCGATAACTCCGCGAAGCAACATTAAGAAATCGGGGACAATTCCTTTTACTTCATCGGTTACAAATACTTGATTCTGATAAAGTTGTATTTTATCTTTTTCCAAATTGATGTTGTTTCCGAGTTTCGGGAAAAACAAAATCCCGGTTAAGTGAAAAGGATAATCTACATTTAAATGAATGTGGAACAAAGGTTCCTCGAATTGCATGGGATACAATTCGTGATAAAATGCTTTATAATCCTCATCTTTCAGTTCGGAAGGAGAAATGGTCCATGCAGGATTGGGATTGTTTACTATATTGTCCACTTCCACCTCTTCGGGTTTTGCGTCTTCCGGCGCATCTTCGGGGAGCGGCAAAAATTCCTTGCGGGTTCCGAATTTAATGGGAATGGGCATAAATTTATTGTACTTCTGCAAAAGTTCTCCGATTTTGTATTCTTCCAAAAACTCTTCGGAATCTTCGGCGATGTGAAGTATAATTTCGGTTCCGCGATGTTCTCTTTCATCCGTTTCTTCCAAGGTATATTGCGGTGTTCCGTCGCACACCCATTTTACGGCTTTGGAATCTTCTTTATAAGATTTGGTAATGATTTCCACCTGATGGGCCACCATAAAAGCAGAATAAAAACCTAAACCAAAATGCCCAATAATACCGGAATCCTTCGCAGAATCTTTATATTTTTCCAAGAATTCTTCAGCTCCGGAAAAAGCGACTTCATTGATGTATTTTTCCACTTCTTCGGCGGTCATCCCAATTCCTTGGTCTATTACATGAAGTGTTTTGTTTTCCTTGTTTATTTTAACTTCAATTATGGGATTTCCATATTCCACTTTTGCTTCTCCCACAGAAGTTAAATGTTTCAATTTTAATGTTGCATCCGTTGCATTTGAGATCAATTCGCGTAAAAATATTTCGTGATCGCTGTATAAAAATTTCTTGATCAGCGGGAAAATATTTTCTACCGAAACATTAATATTTCCTTTTGCCATAACTATAAATTGATTTTTTTATCTCCACTTAGGCAAAAAAAATACCACTCCGGCAAATATGACAGAATGGCATTTTTAAATTCATCGGTTAAAAAAATCTACCGGATATTTTATTCCTCTTCTTTTTTCTCGGAAGAATCTACTCCATAGATTTCGTTTTTAATTCTTTCTTCCAGCTCATCGCTCAATTCGGGATTGTCTTTTATTACCTGAACCACCGCATCGCGACCTTGCCCCAATTTGGTGTCGTTATAACTGAACCACGAACCGCTTTTCTTGATAATTCCCATCTCAACTCCCTGGTCTAAAATTTCTCCTGTTTTGGAAATTCCTTCTCCGTACATGATATCAAATTCTGCTTGCTTGAAAGGAGGCGCTACTTTGTTTTTTACAATTTTTACTTTTACCCTGCTCCCTACTGCATCGTTTCCTACCTTAATAGGAGCAGAAGCTTTACGAATGTCGATACGGATAGAAGCATAAAATTTTAAAGCATTTCCTCCGGTGGTCGTTTCGGGGTTTCCGAACATAATACCGATTTTTTCCCTTAACTGGTTAATGAAAATTACCGTACACTTGGTTCGGGAAATGGTGGCGGTTAATTTACGAAGCGCCTGAGACATCAAACGGGCATGCAATCCCATTCTGGAATCTCCCATTTCTCCTTCTATCTCGGCTTTCGGGGTAAGGGCTGCCACAGAGTCTATCACTACAATATCCACCGCTCCGGAACGAATTAAATTATCGGCAATTTCCAAAGCTTGCTCTCCATTGTCGGGCTGAGAGATGATTAAATCTTCCAATCGGATTCCCAATTTTGCGGCATAAAATCTATCGAAAGCGTGTTCCGCATCGATAAAGGCTGCAATGCCTCCCTGCTTCTGCGCTTCGGCGATGGCATGAAGGGTAAGGGTGGTTTTTCCTGAAGATTCCGGTCCGTAAATCTCGATCACTCTTCCTCGCGGGTAACCGCCTACTCCTAAGGCGATGTCCAAACCGAGAGAACCAGAAGGAATTACTTCCACGGTATGATCGATGGAATCGTCGCCCAAAGTCATTACCGTTCCTTTTCCATAGGTTTTATCTAATTTTTCCAGCACCAAAGAGAGGGCTTTCTTTTTATCTTCTTTGCTCATTTAGGTTTATTTTTTTCAAAAATACGGAATTTAAAACTTCAAAACCACCTTTGAAATAAAATTTTAGGGTTAAATTTTAATCCTTGAGATTCAAAGCACTAGATTAAATTGTCTATGAACAACAGAAAAATGGCGATATAAAACTTGTAATATTAAAAAATAATTATAAATTTGCAATCACCAAAAATAAAGACCCATGGTGTAACGGTAGCACATCGGTTTTTGGTGCCGCTTGTCGGGGTTCGAATCCCTGTGGGTCTACTGAATTAAAAAATAAACCTCTGATGATCAGAGGTTTATTTTTTTTGTGTATTTCTTTACGAGAAAAAGCCTCAGCCCCATTACTTTTCTACCGTATTGTGAGCGGCTTGTTTTTCTTTATTCTTTTTAAGACTTAATGCTATTCCAATGACAATCGCAGTGTATTGTATAAAATAACCCGCCCTATAGAGGTTGGAAGACGTCATTACGAAAACAAAATACTGAAGGAAAAGAATAAAAAAGAAAATATAACCAACGTATTGAGAATCTTTAGAGACAAAAATTTTAGAAACTTTTAAAACAGGATAAAACTTTAGAAAATAAAGCAGAAAACCCACCATTCCTGTGGCCATTAAAAGCTCCAGAAAAAGATTATGTGAATACACTCCATCTTCGAATAAAACCCGTCCCCCAAAAACAGGAGAAGAATTAAAAATCTGCCAGCTCCTATGGTACAGCGGCTCCCGAAGTGAAGTATCTCCATGAAACAACCATTGATAAGTTCTGCTGGCAAAGGCAGTACTGTCCGGATATTTACTTCCATACTCATAAATGCTGACGATAGCCAACAGCAGTAAAATGGCATATACTATCATTAATTTGCGATTGCGGTTTAAAAGCACCAAATAAAAAGACACCACTACCAATGCCAAAAAAGGACCACGTGCCCGCATCATCACCATACTGACTATCCCTAATAGCAGTCCTATAAAATAAACAGACTTCTTTTTATCGCGGGGAAGCGACAATAGAAAAAACAAAGACATCAGGGCTAAACTTGTGGCTTGGTGCCCTGCCGATATATAATAAAGAGAAAACAAATCATTAAAAGAACCTGCAACAGCATATTGCCCAAGCATGTACACAAAATTCAATGCAAGTATCACAAAGAAAGCCCCGAAAATCCAATGCGTTAATTTTTGTAAGTTCAACTTATTGTAGTCTATTAACATAAGAGCTAAACCAGGAAGAAAGACAATCGTTATTATTCTGATGAAAACCTGTATTTCTATCTCAACAAATTCCGTATCATAATCATCCGTAGAAAAAGACCTCCATGCTTTGATACTATAATAAATCCAGAATAAAATAAAACTCCAAATGGCCAACTGCTTTACTTTTTTCCATTGAAATCTGCGGAAAATCACCCCTAAAGAAATCGCCGCTACTAATATTCTAAACGGCACCGCCAATATTCTCGAGTTCCCTATATGCATAGGAATCGCTATGGCAGAAACGATGACATAACCTGCACTAACCAAGAAAAGCAAAGCCAACTCAAGGGTATGCGATTGTTTTGAAAATATAGATTTATTTCCCATATTATTATTTGGTTGTTTATTGAGCAATATGATTACAAATATAAGGCAATTCAAATCACCAAATGATCTAAAAAAATGCCCCGATTTATATCGGACTCACATCGGACTATATACGGGGTTGATGGGGAGCTAGTTCGGGGCTGCACGGGAGGATACTATATGAGATAGTACCTTAAGAAATTATTTCTTTAAGACTGTTGATCCACTTTTTTCTAATGAAGACAAGACCCATGAGCAACAAGGCTCCACCTATATACAATGAGTCGATGTTCAGGTAGAGAATTCCGGCTATTATAATCAATAAAACCATAAGAAGCCAAGATTCTCCGTTCATATGAAAATTATTAACCAATAAATTAAATCCTAAAGACCTAAGCCAAATAGAAAGACCTAATACATATACCGGCGCTTTCAATCCCCAAAAAGGAATAAGCCAAATGTTGAGCAAAAGCCCAATGACTGCAATCCCTATCGACATGAAAGCTAAAGACAATGTTCTCTTTTGGTAAATCAATTCGTAACTGTTTTTTAAATAAAAAGGATACAGCAGATACAATAAAGAAAGTAAAGGAATTATCTCAAAAGCTTCAGCATAGCTTGTTCGATAAATTTTAGGGAAAATAAAATGAGAGGAAAGAGATAAAATGAGGTACAACAACACGCCTGCCAATATGGTTATCCCTAAATATTTTTGTAAAAGAGTTTTTCGCATCCGCTTATCCCTCTGTTTGTACACCAGCGGTTCCACATAAAGACCGACTACCACATAAGCAAACATCATCATCGATCCGAACGAATACGCCAATGTATAAGTTCCTACATCCGAAATCCCCAAGTATCTTTCAATAATAAATTTATCTGCATTGGAAAGTAAATTTCCAGCAATACCATGTAATACAAATGGCCATGAAAAAATAAAAAGTTGCTTAAAGGTTCTCCCGTCAAAGTTTTTTACTTTTAAAGAGTCTTTGGGTTTGAACAACAAATTGGTTAATAAAATAGACGCAATAGATCCATAAAGATAGGCTTTGTAATCGAGGCTCACCCACACCCATCCCATTACAAAAACAAACTTACTTATCTGGTTGATTATTCTCGCTCTAAAATACCGATGGTGTTGCTCTTCTACCCTTAAACTCCGCAATACAAACGCATGATATCCCTGTCCGTAAACCAACAGTATTAGCAAAATAATATCCGGCCAAACATATAGACTAAAGACACGCTCTACTCCCGAGATGTAAAGCACTACTCCTATGAGCAACAAGAAAAGATGACTGATTCTGATTCCAGTATAAGCGCTTGCTTCAAAATTTGGAATTCGGATTTTTTCAGAATAGAACCTCAAAATGGCTCGTTCAAGGCCAAGTAACGTGATAACCGGAAGGAACAATTCCGCCGCAATAATCAAACCTATTCTTCCGTAGTCTGCTGTAGACAACAATAAAGGCAAAAGCAATAAAATGGATTTATTCAATCCCTTAGCCACCATCTCAACAACGCTATATGAAAATATTTTACGTAGCAATTGAAGGAACAGATTTATTTTTCATAGTCATCAATATCAAAATTTATCCTACTAAAAATAGTAAAACAAAATCATATTCTTATATGATTGATTCCAAATCAACTTTTAGCAGACGGATAACTCTTTCCCAATCGCCAAAGAATGTAGAAAAATTTATTCCTCTATTTAATTTTTAAAAGAGTTTCTCATTCTATCGGCTATCCTACTTTTTTCCTCTTCGGTAAGGTTGGAGCCCGAAGGCAAGCACAATCCATTTTCGAAAAGCTGCTCCGCTACCTTTCCTCCATAATAAGGTGAATCTTTAAAAACGGGTTGCAAATGCATGGGTTTCCATAAAGGGCGGGATTCTATATTATCTTCCAACAAATCCATTCTCAGCACCTCTCGGGAAACTCCACCGGTTTTGGAAGGATCTATCAAAATGGCCGAAAGCCAATGATTAGAATAAAAATCTTCATTCGGCTCGGAGAAAACCTCTACCCCTTCGATATCTTTCAACAATTCTACATAAAACCGATGCATCTCTCTTCGGGCTTGAATACGATCTTCCAATACTTCCATTTGCCCGCGCCCAATCCCTGCGGAAATATTGCTTAGACGATAATTGTATCCTATATGAGAATGTTGATAATGAGGAGCTTGATCTCGTGCCTGAGTTGCAAGAAAAACCGCTTGTTCCTTCTCTTTTTGAGAATGACAGACCAATGCTCCGCCTCCGGAGGTGGTAATGATTTTGTTTCCGTTGAAGGATAAACCTGCAAAATCTCCAAAAGTTCCGCACTTTTCTCCTTTGTAAGTGGAACCTAAGGCTTCCGCAGCATCCTCCACAACGGGAATATTGTATTTTTTTGCTATGGCCATTATTTCATCTACTCGAAAAGGCATTCCATACAGATGTACCGCCACAATTGCTTTTGGTTTTTTCCCTTTGGAAATACGATCTTCTATGGCTTCTTCCAAAGCTTTGGGACAAATGTTCCAGGTTTCCTTTTCCGAATCTACAAACACAGGTATTGCTCCCAAATAAGCAATGGGATTGGCGGAAGCCGAAAATGTCATGGATTGACAAATCACTTCATCGCCGGCTTCCACGCCGCACTCTATCAGTGCCAGGTGTAACGCCGCTGTACCCGCAGAAAGCGCCGCCACATATACACCGGTCTGTAGGAAGTTTGCTAAATCTTTTTCAAATTCCGTTACATTTTCTCCCAAAGGAGCCACCCAATTTTTATCGAAAGCTTCGTGAATGTATTTTAATTCCCCCCCTCCCATGTGGGGAGAGGAAAGCCATATTTTTTCTTGCATGTTGTTTTTTTTAACAAATGTACTGCTTTTTTGTTCTTGTAATCGAAATTAAAAAATACTTTTAAAATTATCAACACAAAAACCATGCGTTTTTTCTTGTAAACTTACACTTCTCGATACAAAATTTCTTTCACTTTGTTGCAGAAACTTCACTCGAAGCGACGCGGGCATATGAATTCAAAATTCCTCAAAATAAATTTTAGTTATACTTTAAACTAAATATAAACATAACAAAAGTTATAAATATGATTATAACTTCTAACCTCGTCTTTTTACGTTTTTGTCGTCTTTGGGTCTCGATGGTCTTGCCGACTTCTCGATACAAAATTTCTTTCACTTCGTTACAGAAATTTCACTCGAAGTGACGTATTTTCTTCATCCGTGATTTTTTTCTTAATTCACTTTCAAGTATCTGCCGCATTTGGAGAAGATTTGTCCGGATTGATAGTGAAGGTATTGGGTGACATTTTTGGTGCCGTTGAACCATTCGATGGTCTTACCCGCTTCTCGATACAAAATTTCTTTCACTTCGTTACAGAAATTTCACTCGAAGCGACGCGGGCATACTTCCGTGCTTTTGTTTTATCTTAATTCACTCTTACAAAGACAGGGTGTTTTTCCATTGCCTACCCGCTGTTTTTAATATAATTTAACCAAGTAGAGATTATATGGTTAGAAATCTATTAGACAATCATTCCTGCTGCAACGGTTTCGTGGGTTGCGTCATCTACTAAAATTATGCTGCCGGTTACTTTATTCTCACGATAAGAATCTATCATCAATGGCTTGGTGGTCCTGATGGTAACCCGACCGATATCATTCATTTTAAACTCTTTATCTTCTGTGGTTCTTTCCAATGTATTGATATCGATTTTATAAATCACATCTTTGATTAGCGCTTTCTGCTCATTGGCAGCGTGCATAATGGTATATTTTGCTCTTGGTTGTGGTGCTTTGTTGTTTAACCAGCAAATCATCACGTCAAATTCCTGAGAAGGCTCTGGTTTGTTATTACTTCTCACAAGCATGTCGCCACGACTCACGTCTATGTCATCTTCTAATTGGATGCTGACAGACATTGGAGAGAAAGCTTCGTTTAATTCTCCGTCTATTGTATCGATTGATTTAATTTTAGAAGTAAATCCGGATGGCAATACGGTTACTTCGTCTCCTTTTCTGAAAATCCCACTCGCAATTCTGCCGGCATAACCTCGGTAATCAATAAATCCTTCGCGTTGGGGACGAATGACGGTTTGAACCGGAAAACGAGCATCAATTCTATTGCTATCGCTTCCTATGTACAAATGCTCCAATGTATGCAACAAAGGGGCTCCCTGATACCAAGGCATATTTTCGGAACGGTTCACGACATTATCTCCTTTCAAAGCGCTGATTGGGATAAACTGAATATCTTGAATTGCCAATTTAGATGAAATCTTTTCATAATCTTCCAAAATCTTGTTGTAAACTTCTTCTGAAAAATCAACCAAATCCATTTTGTTTACACATACAATCAAGTGTGGAATTTGTAATAACGATGCGATATACGAATGACGTTTTGTCTGTTCAATTACTCCGTGACGTGCATCAATCAAAATAATGGAAGCATTGGCAGTTGAAGCTCCGGTAACCATATTTCGGGTGTATTGGATGTGCCCCGGAGTGTCTGCAATAATGAATTTTCTTTTCGGTGTTGTGAAATATCTGTACGCAACGTCAATGGTAATTCCTTGTTCTCTTTCTTCTTTTAATCCGTCGGTAAACATCGCAAGGTCAACAGTTTCGTGTCCTTTTCTTTTACTTGTATTTTCGATAGATGCTAATTGGTCTTCAAAAATTGATTTGGAATCGTATAAAAGTCTTCCTATCAAGGTACTTTTACCATCATCTACACTCCCTGCGGTTGAAAAGCGCAATAACTGATTTTTATCTAAATTTTCTTGTTCTTTTTTCTTATGATACATGATTGTGAATATATGATAGTGATGATTTAAGTTTAAAAATACCCTTGTTTTTTACGGTCTTCCATTGCAGTTTCCGAGCGTTTGTCGTCTGCACGGTTTCCTCTTTCGGTCATTCTCATCGTGGATACTTCTTGAACGATTTTTTCCAGTGTGTCGGCATCTGATTCAATTCCGCCTGTGATGGTAATATCGCCCAAAGTACGGAAGCGTATTTTTTTCGTGGTAACTTCTTCGTCTTTGTCCAAAGTAATGAATTCCGAATTAGGAATCCACGCACCGTCTCTCCAAATCACTTCGCGCTCGTGTGCAAAATAAAGTGACGGAATCGCAATGTTTTCTCTCAAAATATAGTTCCAAACATCCATTTCTGTCCAGTTACTAATCGGAAATGCACGAAAGTGTTCGCCTTGAAAGTATTTACCATTCAGTAAATTCCAAAGTTCGGGGCGTTGGTTTTTCGGATCCCATTGCCCGAATTCGTCACGATGAGAAAAGAAACGTTCTTTTGCTCTGGATTTCTCTTCGTCTCTACGCCCCCCGCCGATTGCACAGTCAATTTTATTTCTTTCTATTGCATCGAGCAAGGTGGTGATTTGTAAAAAGTTGCGGGAAGCATTTTTCCCTCTTTCTTCTGCTACTCTTCCCTCATCAATCGATTCTTGCACAGAGCCTACCAATAATTGTACACCGAGGCTTTTTATTAAATCGTCTCTGAATTTAATTGTTTCGGGAAAATTATGTCCTGTATCTACATGCATCAAAGGAAACGGCACTTTTGCCGGATAAAACGCTTTTTGAGCAAGGTGGGTTACGACAATTGAGTCTTTCCCTCCCGAGAATAAGATTACGGGATTTTGGAATTGTGCCCAAACTTCTCTTAGGATGTAAATGGCTTCCGATTCTAATTCATCCAGATAATTTAAATAATACTTCATATTATGCGTTTTGTAAGATTTATGCGTTTTCTAACTTATTTTCGACAAAGGTAATCACTTTTCTAACAACTTCTTCTATGCTTTCTTTTTCTGTTTCAATTAATATGTCCGGATTTTTAGGGGGTTCGTAAGGTGCTCCAATTCCGGTAAAGTTTTTTATTTCCCCTGCCCTTGCTTTTTTGTACAATCCTTTTACATCTCTTCTTTCGCATTCGGCAAGGCTTGTATCGACAAAAATCTCTACGAAATCCTTTTCTCCTACTATGCTTTTGACCAATTCACGGTCTTTCTCAAGCGGTGAAACAAATGCTCCGATGGTAATGATTCCTGCATCGACAAAAAGTTTACTTACCTCTGCAATTCTCCTTAAGTTTTCATGACGATCTTCTTCGGAAAAGCCTAATCCTTTGTTAATACCCGATCGTATGTTATCGCCATCCAAAGTATAGGTTTTCAATCCTTTTTTAAAAAGCGCCTGCTCCACTTCATTCGCGATGGTGGATTTTCCTGAACCTGAAAGTCCGGTAAACCAAAGCACGAAAGAAGGGTGCTTGTATTGGTTGTTTCTGGTATCCCTAGAAACTGCGTAGTTATGAAATACTATATTTTTACTCATGATTTTTATTTGATTTCCTTTGCGGAAGTCCATAATTAATTCTGTACCAAAATCTTTCGTGGAAATAGTAAAGCAACATTTTGGTTACTACTTCGGTTAATCCCACTTTTAATCCGATTAAAGGGTCTCCGGAAATAATCCATGCTAAAAACATCGTGTCAATCGTCCCAACGATGCGCCAAGTAATGGTTTTGGCAATATGTCTTTTGCGGCTTTCTAAAATACGACCATCTTTTGTAAGGTTGACTTTGTACCAAACTCTTTCGTGAAAATAATAAAGCAGCATTTTGGTAACCACTTCTGCCCCTCCTACTTTTAATCCTATTAGAGGATTTCCAGAGATAACCCATGCCAGAAGCATTGTATCTATGGTTCCTACTACACGCCAAGTAATAGCTTTGGCGATGTGTCTTTTGTACGAATTATCCTTCATGGGCAACGATAAAATACGGGTTCAATAAATTTTCTTTATTGTATTTTAATTCGGTTTGTTCATAAAAGTCATTGACGCTACATCCGGCAAATTTTGCCACTGCATGTGCTGATGCCGTATCCCACTCCATTGTCGGAGCCACTCGCGGATATACTTGCGCGCTTCCTTCTGCTACAAGGCAAAGTTTGATGGAACTTCCTTTACTGATGAGTTCCACTTCTCCGTATTTTTTACGGCAATCTTCTATGAATGCTTCTGTTTCGGGAGACATATGTGAACGGGAAGCAACGATTGTATATTTTTCCGGTAGATTTTCTCCATTCAGTTTTTGGGATGAAGAAAGTAAAGTTTCCAATTCCGGAAGATTTTCATTTTCCCCGAATTCATATTTGAAACTTCCTAATTCCTCTGCCGCAAAATAAAGTACTTTTTGGGCAGGAAGATAAACCACTCCTAAAACCGGAAGATTGTTTTGGATTAATGCGATGTTGACGGTAAATTCACCATTCTTTTTGATGAATTCCTTGGTTCCGTCAATCGGATCGATTAACCAACAAGTGTCCCAATCTTTTCTCTCGGCATAGTCGATAAGTTTGTTTTCTTCGCTGATGATAGGAAAGGTATTTTTTAAATTCTCGCAAATGACAATATTGGATGCCTTATCTGCTTCGGTCAAAGGGCTTTTGTCGTCTTTGTATTCTACAGAGAAATCTTTGTTGTATATCTCCATAATTTTTTCTCCTGCTTCAACGGCCGAGCGAATTGATAGTGAGAGAATTTCTTTCTTTTGCATTATTAAAATTTACTGGACAAAAGTATAGATTTAAATTTAAACATCAAAAATGTTATCGGTCTAATGAATATAGAATAGCATTATCCGAAAATTGTTTTAAGGATTAATTTCACGTCTAAAAGAAGAGAATAATTTTTGATGTATTCTTTGTTTAACCTGACTTTTTCGGGCCAAATGACTTCACGGTTATATTTTTCGGGATCGCTTTGGTTTGCCAAGATATTTTCTTCGTCTTTAAAAGCCAGTGAGGCGGGGCCTGTGATTCCGGGTCTGATGGTCAGCATAATTCGGTCTTCACCCGTTAAGGCATCTGCAAAACCGGGCACGTCGGGGCGCGGACCTACAAAGCTCATATTTCCTACCAATACATTCCATAACTGTGGAAGTTCGTCTAATTTGGTTTTCCGCCAAAATCTTCCGATTTTGGAAATTCTGGGGTCTTTGTCTGTTGTAACGGTTGTATTCACTCCTTTCACAGGTCTCATACTCCTGATTTTAAGCACCTTGAACTGCTTGCCTTCTTTTCCTACTCTAATTTGTCTGAAAAAGCCATCTTGCCCCGTATCAAAATAAGCGATTACTGCTGCCAATAATATGAGCCACCAAAAGAACAATATACCCAATACAGAAAAGAAAATATCAAAAGTCCTTTTCTGTATTTTTTGAAATTTCGTCATTTAAAGATTTTTATAAATGTTGTCAATTACCGGTTGAATAATGGGTTCTATTAAGTCTATTTCTTGTTGGGAAAGGTGTTTTTTATAATTCCCCACGCTTCTGGGGCTTACTTTTTTCACCGAATCTTTGATGACTTCCTCCGGAGCATTTTCATATCCTAAAAATTGGAAAATCTTTTTCATTTCTTCTACCGGCTGCAAAACGAAGTCTTCATACTTTACAAAATAAACCTGTGCAGGATTTAATGCTTTTAAATCTGAAACTGCGGTTTCTACGCAAGCGCGCCATTGTTTTGCACAAACTTCTATAAGCGAGTCATTCTTTAAATCGTCTAACATTCCGGGATATAAAGGGCCCCAATAAGCGAGTCTTTTCTCTTTAGAAAAAATTTTCTTAATGCGGTTAATGAAATAACGCAACCCATAATGAATGATGTCTGACTTAGGAACGTATTTGACCTTTTTCATAATGTAGCCCATTTCGAGGGGAGCTGTCCATCTTTGTTTTGCAGAGCTGGCGACATCATGTCCTTCTCTGGCGATGAATATATATTTGGCTTCGGGATAAATTTGATTGATGAAAGGAATTTTAAGGCTATTGGCACAAGTTTTCTCTACCACAAATTCCGCATCAAATTCTTTTTCCAGATTTTGAAACTGGTTTTGGATGAATTTCTTTACTTCCGGAGTTGCGTCATCTGCCGTAAAACGGTCGGTTTTTTTCTGTACGTTTCCGTGTCGCCAGATATAGTTAATTTCATCACATGGCCAAGTTTCGAAACCTTTGACAGAACATATACTGTCTCTCAGGATATTCGTTCCGGAACGGCCGGCTCCTATTATGATAATGGGGTTGTTTTTCATAGAATTCTACAATTTAGTTCTATTAGATGATGTTGAAAAATTTAATGTATTCTTCAGAAATTTTATCAAAAGTATGGTTTTTTAAAAGATATTCATACCCTCTTTCTCCCATTCCATCTCTTTCATTTTGGGATAGTGAATAAAACTTAAGAATGGCTTTTTCTATCTCTTCTGCATTTTCGGCAGCTATGGAGTACCCATTGCGGGCTTCTTTTACCAAATCAAATTGTGTATTGTAGGAAGCGAGAATCGGCTTCTTGGCATACATATATTCGTATAATTTGTTGGTTGATATTCCAAATTCATTTGCCTTGGTATTTCTTAATCCTAAGTATGCTATGTCTGCCTGTCTGATGACGCTTAACATGTTCTTTTTAGGCAGATGTCCGAGAAAGACAACATTCTCCAATTTTTTTTCTTCTTTGTATTTTTCATAATCAGGTCTGTCTTCTCCGTCTCCCACAATGATAAATTTGATTTGTGGATGTGTGATTTGAAGTTTTTCTGCGGCAAAAAGTAAATATTCTATTGCATAATAATTACTTAACGCTCCCGTATAAACAATTTTAAATTTATCATTATTAAAACAATCATGAGAAAAGTCTTCGTCATAGATTAATGTGTGGTCAAATCCATTGGGGATAAATTTTGTTTTGCCTTTTACCTGATAGTGGTTTTCAATATATTTTAAGTCTCCCGGTTTTACTGAAACGATTCCATCTGCATTTTTATAAGCATGTCTTATTGCATGCTTAATTAATTTAATATAGGGATGAGAATTAGAGAAATTACCGAGCTCCATTATAATCTCCGGCCAAAGATCTCTTATTTCAAAGATGAGTTTGGCTTTACAGCGTTTTGCCATCTTTGAGCCGAAATAAATGCCAAATGGCGGAGGAGAGGACATCAAAATTATGTCGGGATTGTATTTCATGACATAATTTTTCATCTTAAAAAGCTCGCGGACAAAACTTAATTGATTAAGGACTTGTTGGTAGTTTCTTTTCTTGTATGCACGCGTAGGAAGCCAATGATATTTTATTCCTTCTATTGTTTTGGTCGTATATTTTTCATTCTCAAGTGGGCTTTTTTTGTATTTGTGGAAATGCCCGGATCCCATAATCTCTACTTCAAAGCCTTGTTTTACCAAATGCCTTGCGAGATAAAAAGTTCTCATATTAGGGCCAATTTCCGGGGTTCCGGCTGCATGAGAAATTATGAGTAGTTTCATCCTAACCATTTTTGATATATTTGTTGATACTTGCAGGCTATCAGCACCCAATTGTGATTAATTAATATTGTAGATAAATCGAAATTATATTTTTCATAATTATTTTCTATTTTCATTATCCCCTTACAAATCGATTCTATATTGTCCGGGTCTACTGTCTCTCCTACGTTTTCGTAAAAACCATCAATTCCTTCATTTTTAACATAAATAATGGGCAGACCTTGAGTCAAAGCCTCCAAATAAACCAATCCAAATGTTTCTCTTTTGGAAGGCATAATAAAAACATCAGCTTGTTTATATAGCTTTAACAATTCTTCTCTATCTGATATGTATCCGTAATATGAAAAATATTGGGGAAATTCATTTATTAACTCCAGAATCTTTTTTTCATTCTCTCCTTTTCCTCCTATAATATGAAGGTGATATTTCGGTGATTTATTATTTAATTTTATGATTGCTTGTTGAACTTGTTCAAGTTTTTTCCTCTTAATGAAAGTGCCTACATATATTAAATTAAACCTATCAGTTGAAATGCTTAATTTTTTAGGGGTAGGATTGTCCAACCAAAATTGATCAATTCCATTTGGAACAATCTTTAGTTTTGTAGAAATATTGTTTAGATTCTTAGATGTTTCTAAGTCCAAGATTCCAATTAATCTATCTTTAAAAGCTTGAGATATTAAAATAATGCTTTCTGCTGACTTTAATATCTCTATCCCAAATTTTCTATCAAAGTATAGATATTTGTAGAATATATCGAGATCGGTTGACCTTACAGCAACCATGAACGGTATATTGTATTTTTTACTTAATAAATAAGCAACCCCACCATCACTATACCAAGTATGTGCGTGAATAAAATCCACTTTTTTTAAATCAATTTTGGATTCAATGTCTTTTACAATTTTTTTAATTTTTTTTCTATAAAAAATACGGTCTGTAGTTTTATTTAAAATATGAGCGTAAATAATCTTTGAATCCGGAACCGTTAAATCTATTTTGTTCTTTCCTATTCTGCTTTTTTCTTTAATAGGATTATAGACAATTTGGGCTAATCCCAATTTATCTAATTCTCCTACCAAGTTTTTATAAACTGTAGAACCTGAGTAATCATTTGTAATATGCAGTATCATTTTACTTCAACCATTCTTTTAATACTTCTTTTTGTAGCAAATCTTCTATCTCGTTCAATTCATTCAGAAAATAAATTTTCAGTTTCCTTTCTCATTTCGGACATACTCTATACGATTACCCTAACAATTAAATCGAAAAGCTAAATTCACTAAAAATAGTTTTATACCTTTTGAATCAAAGCTATTCGACCAAATGAGTTATCCATCTTATCTATGATTCAAAATTTTTTCTGCCAATAATTTTTCTGCAACGTACTGAGGTTCATTTAATCTAAACTTATATGTATTATTTTGATTTTTCAAAACAATTTCAAATAAGTTATATACTTCTTTATCATACCTACTCAAATACTGAAAACCATCAGACATTCTTATTCCATCAGCAAATGCAATTTTATAGTTTTGATCCAATCCGGCAAAAAAGCGAATATTTTTTTTATCGTAAAGGATATATTTTACTGTATTACATAATCTTTGAACATCTTGCTTTGTCCAATTCTCATCGCCCAGTTCATATGCCGCAATTATATATGCCACGACATGGTTGCCATGGTCTACATCTTGTATAATTTCGTTTTCCTCTTTTTTATTACATTCTGTTCCAAAGGGCCAGGGATTATCCCAAGTCATATTCCATATATAGGCATTGTCTTTGGTTAATCGGAGGTTGGACTTTAATTGCTGATTATATAAATTTAAAAAATCTCTGTATTGCTTTTTTTCATCCTTATCATTTGATAACTTTTCTAAATAAAGTGCAACAATCGCCCAATGAGAAGTCATGTGTGTACGGCTTCTGAACAAAAAGGGATAACAGCCTGGCTTTTGGTTTTCCCCTCTTACATACCATTTTTGCCAACCATTTATTTTTAAAAATTGTATAAGTCTTTCTGTTTTTTCATAAATCGACTTATCGTTTTTAAGCTGAGTATCATTCTTCACGATATATAGCATTTCGGCTACATATCTAAGAAACCTACTTTCAAACAATGGAATTTCTCTTTTGTCTCTTCCACCATTTGGATGTTTATCGAAATCTTCGTTTTTGTTTTCCCATCCCAAGTAATCATCTTTAAATATTTTTGGATTTTCCAAAATATCCTTACCTCTTTGGGTCTGCTTGATTATCCTTTCTGTAAGTAATAATGCTTCTTCTATATACTTAATTGAATCTGTAGCTCGATACATTGCAATTAAGCCTCCTATATTTTTACCAAAATTCATCAACTGATAAGAACTTATCTCTTTGTCATTAGACATCTGCTTCATTATCTCTTTAACTGTTCTTTTATTGAGTTTTTTTTGTGAATAACTTCTTTTGAAGGATAATGGCTCACTTTTTTGAGTTGAAGTTATAGGATTATTGTGCATGTTTTCATTTGCTGATTGAGCTGATGCTACGTTTTTGGGGCTATGTCGCTCAATCTCTCTATTGCTTTTACAGGCAATCAAAAAGATAGTAATCACCAACAATACAGATATATTTTTCATCGAAGTAATTTTCACCGTATTTAAACTCTCTTTTTCTTTTTTGAGGACCATGTCATGTATTTCTAAATTCAGTAAAAGACCTAAATAATTCAAGTTAAATCCAGCAAAATTTTATTTATCCTATTGGCTCGTTCTGCTAATGAGTTCTCTCCTCTTCTATCCTTTAAATTGTGAATCAATCTTTCTCTAAAATCTTTGTTTCTCTTTATTTCTTCTATGGCATCTGCAATAGCATCTATATCCATAGGATCTACTAAAATTCCTGTTTCACCATCCATAATTTGTTCTTCTACGGAAGTTCCTTTCGAACTTACAATAGGTAAACAACAGGCTTTTGCTTCTTCGATTACATTGCAACTTCCTTCGTGCAAGGTGGGCAATACAAAGATATCAAAAGCATTGTATATTTCGGGTAACAGCTCATTAGGTACCGGTGGTATAATTGTCGTAAAATTATTGTTTTTTAATTCACCTCTACTTCCTACGCATACCAAATGTATTTCGCTATCGTTTAATTTTTCTATGGCTTCAATAATTCTGTTCGGACCCTTGCGGTGTATGAAATGCCCTATAAAACCTATTACAAACTTATTAGATACTTTTATCTTTTGTTTACAATGTTCTTTATCTAAAGGCTTAAACATTTCATAATTGACCGCATTAGGCACTACCGATATTTTTTTTGGATTAAATCCAATTTTCACCAAAAGTTCCTGATTTTCTTTTGATACGCAAATAATATGATTTACTTGTTGTATTAATTTATTTTTAATCTGCGAAGCCTTTTTTTCAAAAGAAGTATAGGTAGATTCTCCAGAAGCTATTACTACCGGAATATCATGTTTCTTTGCGTAGTCCAAAGCAGGCAAAGCATTTGATAAAAAATGTGCATAAATGATGTCCGGTTTTTGCTTTAATTTATAGAGTTCCTTCTTTACGGCTTTCGCATAGAAGTAACCACTGACTGCCCCGGTATTGATGAATCCTATTTTTTTATTACTCAATGATAAAAAAAAAGGTCTTTTTACAGCGCACATTTCCCTACCATAAGAATCTACCTGTTTGCTTTTGTTTTTATCATGAATTTTTTGAGGAGCAATTATCGTTATTTGATGGAAATGAACCAATTCTTGCATTAGATTATAAACAAAAGCACCATAATTTGGTTTTTGTAATGAGGGGTAATTGCTTGTTATAACTAATATTCTCATGGTTGATTTATTTTTTTCAACTTTTCTATATCAAGCCAGCTTCCAAAAGTATAATCCCACTTCCTTGGAGAGAACGGCATTAATCCTCCTCCTTGAAAAAGGGTGTATTCTCCCAAAAACAATTTACCTTTTATGTCATAAAAATCAATGCGGACATGGGGTTGTCCTGCTGACATTTTTCGAGCTATTTCCTTCATCGATTCCCAATTTTCGGGTTTTTCTATAATTTTCCCATCTGATTCATGATGTGGTCTATCTATATCCAAAACATTAAAATCCATGTCGTAATAGTAAAATGGAACGTGTGTACTCTGTCGCCCCATGGAAATATACATTGCCTTTGGTTCACCATGAAAACAATAAAACTTATAATCCCATAAATCTCCCTTTTCATTGTCTATCAATAATTCTTCTGCGATAATTCGCGGTTTTAAACTTTTGTACGGCCATTCTCTCGATAAATAATAGAGATCACGTTTCATATGTTTATTCAACTTTCTTTTTGCTTTCACAAAATCAAAAGTAGTCTTGTCTTTGCATATGACGACACCTCCTTGGTCGTGTGTGGTTTTCAATACAAACTGAGAGGGGAGTTTTTCTAAGTCAATATCTTCTACCGAATGCCAAACACCATAATTCTTAACAACATATTCTTCTCCTACCATTTTTTTAACATATTCTTTGTACTCGTATTTATCAACAAGTTTGGGCAATATGGGGTCTCTATAATACAGTTTTAGCCATTGGATTTTTTCATTATATGTTTGAGGATTTTTCAGATTCAATTTATACCCTACTTTAAGAGGAAAAAGTAATTTCAGATAAATACTGTCACCTATTAAAGGCGAAATTGTCTCTAGTAGTTTAATCAATAAAACTTGAGGATTCCTCATTACTGTAGCGGTCATCCTTTTAATATTGAAGTCTTTTCTCATTTAAGATTTATATTATAGTGTGTACTTAATCAATTTTGATAATATGTCGTCGTCGTTCTATAGTTGATGCGACAATTATCAATGACAATAGCAACCACATGGTCTTGTCGTTTATGATTCCACCTGCCTTAAAGACTGTTGTCAGATAAAACAGCAGTATTGCCAGCTTAATGATATCTCCTTCTGATTTATAAAACCGAATAGCTGACTTTAAGTGAAAATATAGAAAATATAGAAAAATAACCAACCCTATAATCCCAGTGGTGACCATAACATATAAAAAAAGATTATGGGTATCTTTAAAATGGCCATGAACAAGTGTCATTTCTCTTTCAAAACCTGTATTGCCGAATCCTATTAAGGGACTTTTTTCATAAACTTCCCAAGCATGACGCCATATCAATCCCCGACTTCCTAAATCTCCCTCTTCCGTAGCTTCCATTAACCTTTTGTAAATTACCTGAGATTGAACTATTTGGTTGATGAGTACAATTCCGGCGATAAATAACAAGGAGTATTGTGCTATCTTCTTAGGGACCGAATCCTTGCGCAGAACAAACATTCCTATGATTGCTAGGACCGCTGAAAATAAGGCTCCCCTTGAGCCTGACATCAGTAGAATACTCACAAATAAGGGAAGAGTTATAAACAAATAATACACTCTTATACCATAGGTTTTCTCCGGATTCAATATAAAATACATACTAAATGTTAGGGCTAATCCAGCAAATATCCCGAGGGTATTCGAATTGTTCTCAAAAAAAGTCAATCGGCTGACTCCTTCTACATATTCAGAACCAATTCCTATACCTAAGGTTATGAGCACACTCATTAGAAAGATACTAAGGACTAAAGATAATAATATGGTTTTTAATCTTATATGATTTTTGACCAAATCACTCGCAATGAGCCAATACATAATAAGATTTTGAAACAAAGTAAAGTTAATAGGAAAATATGTATTCATTCCATTATAATTAAAAATACTCACGATGGTATACAACAAATAGAAGAGTAGCAAAACTTTAAAAGGTAGAAATACTCGTCTGTCAAAACTAAAGCTTTCTTTCGCAATCAGAAGTGTAGTCATCGCATACAAAACCCCTGCCATTTTGGTTACCGAAAAAAAGGAAGTAATACCAATTGGGTTCCAGTTTTCAAATGGAAGCGAAAAAACAAAAAGCAACAAAGCAAACGTCTTTATCTTCAATATGTATTTGACACTAATCATTCAAGGTTCTTCTTTTATATTTTTAAATCAATTCCTTATGCTAATTTATTTGATATGAATTTACAAAGTTCAAAATTAAAATCTTACTTCTTCATATAATTTGTGAAAAATTCTTTCGCCACATCATAATGAGCTTCACATCGTATCCTATTGAAATGTTCTTTTACATATGTTTTATTTAAAAACAATTTATGTAATTTAAACCGGCGCAAAATCCCTTTGATATACTTATTTTTAACTGCTCCAATAGGGGATATTGCTTTAATAAAACCTTCTTGGGATTTTTTTACGAATCCACTCCACTGAACCTCTAATAATTTCTCGTCAGAGATAGTAAAATTTATCCGCTCTATCAAATTGTGTACTTTATCCTTGTCTTCCCCTTGGGCTATATACAATATATGTTCGTTTTTTGATTGAGAAACAGGAATTAATTCAAAATCTATTTTTTTCCCTTTTTGAAGGTTTAAGTTTAATACTAATCCAGAGTACCAACTTTCTGTTTTATTTAGTTTTGTCATAAACAAAAAATTGCCCAAGCTATAAAATATAGGAACTCCTTTGTGTATTTCATAGCCTCCTACGCAATGTGTATGATGCCCCACAACCAAATCTGCTCCGTTTTCTGCATAAAACCGGTATTGTTTCACCATTCTCGGACTTGGATAATGATTGTATTCATTTCCTCCATGAATAATAACCAAAACATAATTTGCCACTTTTTTTGCTTCTCTAATTTGGTTTAAATTATCAATCAAATCCATTGGATTTGCTCCTGCAGTTTTTGAGGTAGCGCTAGCCCATTCATTTTCAGCAAAATTGACAATTGCAACTCTTCCTTCTGTTGTTTCAAGATACAGCGTTTTAGAGGCCTCTTCCAAATTCGCTCCGGCTCCTACTGCTTTGAAATTATTCTTTTCACAGAATTCTAAAGTATCTTTTACTCCTTGTGCATCATAATCCAAAACGTGGTTATTAGCCAAAGTTACGACATGAATATTCAATGCTCGCAAGACATTAAGCGTACTCTTTTCTTCCGATTTCAGATGTGGCCCCGTTTTAATAATTTTAGAAATACTGCTTGTTACGGGAGCTTCTAAGTTCACTATATTTATGTCTGAACTTTTAAATAGTTCGATTATCGATCTATTTAATTTAGATGTATCATAAGTCTGATTTATAACTAAATCTCCTGCAATCAATATTTTCATGTCTTTTTCTTTAAAATTGATTGAACTAAGTCATTGACAAATGTGCCAAGAAGTCTTGGTCGTTTCAATACTATGAAACAAACGAATGCTCCGATAAAAATGGAAAACACGGAAAACCCCATTAAATGATTAATATTAAACAACTTAGTAATGAAATGGTAAATTAATAAAAAGCTTCCCAGACTAAGGGTAAGTCCGATAGCATTTTTCATAGGTAAATAAAAAATTTCTTTGAATGATTTTTTAAAAATTTGCTGTATCAAATTAATCATCAGAAAATAATTAAATACATAACATATCGTTATCGCTGCTGCCGCACCATTTATTCCATACAAATACCCTAATACAGTCACTGAAATCAACAATACCACAATGTAAATAAATTTTCTAATTACATTTTTATAAATCAATCCTTTGGCGCGAATGGCTGAGTCTGCCATGCGATTGGAAATGCTAAAAGGCAAAACTAAAAACATTATTTGAAGAGGCACGACCGCATCTGACCACTTATCTCCCAGCATAATCTGTACAATTTCTTTACTGAAGTATACAAAATAAAGAGTTAGTGGAAATAATATTGAATTGCTCACACCTAAACTGTAATAAAAAACTTTGAAAAACTGATCCTTTTCATCCTGAATTTTAGATAATACAGGAAACATCACTTTATTCAAAATATCACCCAAATGTTTACTCGGCAATATTTTTAGCTGTGAACTTCTTTCAAAAACCCCTAAAGAAGTAATCGGTAATACCTTACCTAAAAGCAAATTTACACCTCCATTGCTCAGATAATTACTGAATTTCAACAAAATCATACCGGAACCAAAACCAAAAAGTTCTTTCCATTCTTCAGTATAAACCTTAAATTCAATTTTTATAGGCGCAAAATAGAAATATCCTATTGTTTTCAGAAATGAAACTATAAGGGTTGCATATACCAATGACCAAACGCCATACCCATTAAATGCTAAAACTACGCCTAATGAATACCCAATAAAAGTAGAAATTAGTGTAATTAAAGAAGAAAATCGAAAATTTAGTGTTTTATAAAGTAGATTTAATGAAACACTGCTAAGAGACAGAATGATAAAATTAATAGAACACACACGCAAAATGTTTGCGAGTTGGGCATTGTTAAAAAACAGACTCATCCTATCTGCTCCTAATAAACAAATAAGAAAAAAGACACCTCCAAATAAAAGCCCTCCTTGTAAAGCTGCATTCTTGTGTTTGTCTGTGATTCCTTGTTTTTGAATTAAAGCAGCTCCCATCCCTCCTTCTGTTACAATATAACCTATATTCAATATTGCATTTACAATTGCCATTAATCCGAAATCTTCCTTATTGAGAAATCTCGCCATTATAAACAAATAAAAAAACTGGCAGAAAATCATACCTCCTGTTTCAAGAGCATTCCATAGCCCACCTTTTTTAATTTGATCAGATACACTCATAACTTATCCAACAAACTTCCTAAAAAATGAAATAAAACATCTTTCTTAGACTCTTTCTCCCACGAGTCATCATATTGAATTTTTCTTTTTTGGAATCTATTGGGTGTTCCCGCAACCGTATGATCTTCTCTTAACTCCATAAAGATGGGCGCAACCATTTGTTCCATTTGTAAATCTAACGTGATTTTGTTCAGTACATTTTGTGTGTCTCTTGCTAAGTCTTCATATCTTATGAATACCTTGTTATTCTTATCTATTTTCTTAAGAACATATCTTTGACGCAAATTTTTTAGCATCGAAAAAATTAATACCTTATATCTATTCAACCTCTTCTTTCCAAATTTCAAAGCCCATTTATATTTTGATATAGTAACTGCCCTAATATCTCTTCTTAAGTAAATAACTTTTAAATCAAATTCTGTATTCTCATATAAAGCCAATAACTGAGATTCATCTTTAGAAGAATCTACGATAATATTACAGTCATAAATATTAAAAATAGCCGTATATATTTCATTAATCAAATTGACAGTATCTGTATTCACTCGGTTTTTTAACGGATGTGCCTTTGTGCGAAAAAAAGAAGTTCGTTTTAAGACCTCTGTGCGAGAAATTTCAGAAGTACCTTTTTCTTTTAAATAATGAAAAATATTCTCCCAAAACCCACATTCCTGAAATTCTTTACCACAAGAACATCTCCAACCCCACGTAACACCCCATTTCCCCTTATTCAAATGACTGTCTAAATGATATAATTCACCTACAGAAATCACTTCTTTAGATTTAGACAAAATATTTTCCAACAAAGTAGAACCTGATCTTACATCAGACATAATATAAATTATTGTCTTCTTATCCATAATGTTACCAATCAAATTTTTCACCCAATAGTTTGTATAATTCTTCATTAGGCTCAATAAAGTATTCCTTCAGATATTCCGTCACCTCATTTTTCACATCTTTTTGTTTATAATTACCGATATTTTTAGGGCTTAGATTTTGAAATTCAAATTTCGCATCAACTCCAACGAATTTTAAAACGTCTTTTAAAACATCTCGTGGATTTTGGAAAAAGACCTCACTATTTATTATCAGTATATTTTCTTTAGGAAATAAATTAAAATACCGTTCAAGTTGCTCTCTATACTTTCCTCTAGCTTTATAAGAATATTTAATGTACCTTTTACTTTTATAATTTTTCGTCTCTAAATCTTCCTTTATCCTTTCTTCTTCCATTTTCATTGCCTCTAATATCGGCGCATCATCCCACTTTTCTTTTTTATTTCCATGGTGATACTGAGATATCGCTCTTTCTACTGGGTTTCTTAGTAGAATAATTAATTTTACGTTTGGTAAAAGTTTGTTGATTCTAGCAGGAGCTAACGGATTAAACAAATATAACGGCGAAGCTTCAAACGTTTTATTTTGATTTAATTTTGATTTTAGCAAAAAGTGCGACCGATACCATCTTTCACCTTTCTTATAAGTATCTATCTCTGGGTCCAAGCCTCCGTCAAAATAATGAATCTCTTTCTTATTAGGAGGTGAAAGTTGTGGATGCTTTGACAAATAATCGAAAAGGCTTGTCGTCCCTGCTTTTTGTGCTCCCACAATTATAAAGTCAGGGAGTGCTCTTTTTTCCCAAGTTAATGTTCTATAAAAAAAATCTATTTTTTTTATTAATTGTTTTATTTTTAACATAATAACTACAGTTATCAATCATTTCCAAACAAATCCCTTGTATAAACTTTCTCTTTCACATCTTCCAAATCCTGCGTTAGCCGGTTGGTGATGATGACGTCGCATTCATTTTTGAAAGCCTCTAAATCTCTCAATACCTTTGAACCAAAGAACGATTCTTCTTTCAAAACAGGTTCATAAACCACCACCTCTATTCCTTTGGCTTTAATTCTTTTCATCACGCCCTGAATGGCAGACGCACGAAAATTATCCGATCCAGATTTCATGATCAATCGGTAAACCCCCACTTTTTTAGGTTTTTTTGCCAAAATGGAGTCTGCAATGAAATCTTTTCGGGTACGGTTGGCATCCACAATCGCCTGAATCAGATTATTGGGCACTTTATCATAATTCGCCAAAAGTTGTTTGGTATCTTTCGGTAAACAATAACCTCCATAACCAAAAGAAGGATTGTTGTAATGCGAACCAATTCTCGGGTCTAAACCAACACCTTCAATAATCTGACGACTGTCCAAATTATGGATTTGCGCATAACTGTCCAATTCGTTGAAATAAGCCACGCGCATCGCTAAATAGGTATTGGAGAACAATTTTATCGCCTCTGCTTCCGTTGAATGCGTAAACAAAACGGGCACCTCTTTTTTTATCGCACCTTCCTGCAATAATCCGGCAAAAGTTTCGGCTCGTTCGCTTTGTTCTCCGATGATGATGCGCGAAGGATAAAGATTGTCGTACAAAGCTTTTCCTTCTCTTAAAAATTCGGGCGAAAAAATGATGTTGTCAAAGTCCAATTTCTTTTTCAATCCGGCTGTAAAGCCCACCGGGACTGTGGATTTGATGACCGCCACCGCTCCGGGGCAATATTCCTTTACTTCCCGGATTACGGACTCAACCGTGCTTGTATTGAAATAATTGGTCGCCGGATCATAATCCGTAGGTGTAGCCACAATCACATAAGATGCGCCTTTGTAAGCTTCTTCTTTGTCTAAAGTTGCTTTGAAGTTGAGCGGTTTTTCGGACAAAAATTCTTCTATTTCTTTGTCTTCGATAGGAGATTTTCGCTCATTGAGCATTTGTACTTTTTCGGGAACGATGTCCAGCGCAGCTACTTCGTGGTTTTGTGCCAATAAGACTGCATTCGACAATCCCACATATCCTGTTCCTACTACTGTTATTTTCATTTATTAAGTTTTAATTATTAAAGCTTTCCTTCTACTTTTTCGTTCAAAATTCCTTTAACGTCATACACCACGGCGTTTTCTTTTTTTAATTTGTTTAACTCTAAATCTTTAAATTCATTATGGGCAACCCCCAATACAATGGCATCGAATTTTTTCGCTGGAATTTCTTTTTGACTTTCGATTCCGTATTCGTATTTTACTTCCTCGGGATTTGCCCAAGGGTCAAAAGTGGTAACTTTTACAGCATAATCTTCCAAAGCCGAAATCACATCGACAATTTTGGTATTCCGAACATCCGGACAATTTTCTTTGAAAGTTACGCCCAACATCAGAACCTCTGCCCCGTTGATTTTGAGTCCTTTTTTAATCATACATTTGACCACCTGCGAAGCCACATATTCCCCCATGGAATCGTTCAATCTTCTTCCCGCCAAAATGATTTCGGGATGGTAGCCGTGTTCTTGTGCTTTTTGCGCCAAATAATATGGGTCAACGCCAATGCAATGTCCGCCCACCAATCCCGGTTTGAAGGGAAGGAAATTCCATTTGGTGCCTGCTGCTTCCAAAACCGCATGGGTATCGATTTCCAAAATATTAAAAATTTTTGCCAATTCGTTTACAAAAGCAATGTTGATATCTCGTTGTGAATTCTCAATCACCTTCGCCGCTTCCGCCACCTTGATGGTAGGTGCTAAATGGGTTCCGGCCGTAATCACAGATCGGTATAAATCATTAACGATTTTTCCAATCTCCGGAGTAGATCCGGAAGTTACTTTTAATATTTTTTCTACGGTATGTTTTTTATCTCCCGGGTTGATTCTTTCCGGTGAATAGCCGGCAAAAAAATCTTTATTGAATTTTAACCCCGAAAATTTTTCTAGTATCGGAATGCATTCTTCTTCTGTAGCCCCCGGATAAACGGTGGATTCGTACACCACAATATCTCCTTTTTTCAAAACCTTTCCTACGGTTTCTGAAGCCTTATAAAGGGGGATAAGATCCGGACGGTTGTTTTTATCTACCGGTGTGGGAACTGTGACGATATAAATATTAGCTGCTTGAATATCGGACAAATCGGAAGAACAATAAAGCCCTGTGAACGAACCACTTTCAGAAGAAAAAGGGTTTTGATTGACCAGTACCGATTTTAAAATATCGTCTTCCACCTCTAAGGTACGGTCTTTTCCCAAACGCAGTTCCTCAATTCTCTTTTGATTGATATCGAATCCCACCGTAGGATATTTTGTTGCAAACAACCTCGCCAGCGGTAATCCTACATACCCCAAACCTATGATGGCGATATTTTTGTTGCTATTCATTTTTTATACTTGCTTTTCTTATTGTCTTATCCTTGTGTTAAGAACTTTTATTTCAAATTTTCCCAATACCATTTTACCGCCTCTTTCAAACCTTTATCTATGGTATGGCTGGGCTCGTATCCCAATAATTTTCGGGCTTTTTCTATAGAAGCCAAAGAATGGGGAATATCTCCCACCCGATTGGGACCGTGTATCGGCTCTATTTGGGCAATCTCTGCATCAAACTCCGACAAATATTCTTTTAAATACTTTACCAAATCGTTCAAGGTGGTACGATCTCCTACCGCCGTGTTGTACACGGTATTCACCGCCTCCGGGTTTTGAGAAAACAAGGCTTTCTCGTTCATCTGAATCACATTGTCTATATAGGTAAAATCTCTGGAATAATCTCCTGTTCCGTTGATGGTAGGAGAGTCATGCTTCATCAATTGCTTTACAAACAGAGGAATTACCGCCGCATAAGCTCCATTGGGATCTTGCCTTCTTCCAAAAACATTGAAATAACGCAAGCCGATGCATTCCAAACCATAGGTTTTGCTGAACACCTCTGCATACAATTCATTCACATATTTGGTAATGGCATAAGGAGATAAGGGTTTTCCGATGACTTCCTCCACTTTGGGTAAATTTTCCGAATCTCCATACGTGGAAGAAGAAGCCGCAAATACAAAACGCTTCACTTGGGCATCCCGGGCGGCTACCAACATGTTCAAAAAACCGGAAACATTTACCTCGTTGGAAGTAATGGGATCGTTGATGGATCGCGGCACAGATCCCAGAGCTGCTTCGTGAAGAACGTAATCCACTCCTTCTACCGCTTGGCGACAAGTTGCTAAATCGCGAATATCTCCTTCTATAAGGGTATAATCATCATTCTTAAAAAAATCTTCGATGTTGTATCTGTGACCTGTAGAAAAATTATCCAGACAGGTTACGCGGTATCCTTTGTTTAGGAAATATTCTGTTAGATTGGATCCTATAAACCCTGCGCCTCCGGTAATAAGAATATGTTCCATGTATTACTTAAAGTTTACAAACTCTACAAATTTAAGGAAATTTAAATCGGTTTTCCTTAAAATAGCAGCATTTGTCTCTCCCCCGATTTCAATTGTAAAAATATTTTAACCACTCCACTGTTTTTTCTCTAATGAAGATTTATTTTTCTTTGTTTTTTAATTGCAAGAAATTATTTTTTATGTCATTTATAATGAAAGAATAGATTACAATCGGTCTTTGATTTTATCCATAAAACTCTTCTCTCTTGCATTGTAGCCATAACCGTATTTATTGCCATATCCGAAATTGCTCTTGTTCACATCGTTGATGACAAAACCTACATGTTTTAATTTTTTATCTTCAATGACGCTGTTGGCAAAATCCAAAAGTTTTTTGTCCGTATATTCCGAACGGGTAACATAGATGATCGCATCGGATTCCTCTGCAATTAGGAAGGTATCGGTTACCAACATCAATGGAGCGGTATCTACCACCACATAATCGAAGCGTTCTTTCAGTTCAGTCATTAGCCGGGTATATCTTCCATTGGTCAATAAATCGGTAGGATTCGGGGGAACACTTCCCGAGTGGATGATATACAGATTGGGATTGGTATCTGCCTGATGAACCACCTCATCCACTGTTGTATTTTCCGAATACAGGAATTCACTCAAACCTTTTACGCCTCGTCTCTGCTCGTCGTATCTCTGCAATTGTGGATTTCGTAAATCGGCCCCCATAATGACCACTTTCTTGGTAGGTGTGGCCATGGTAAGCGCCAGATTGACAGAGGTAAAGGTTTTACCTTCGCCTTTTATCGAGGAAGTTACGTAGATGACTTTCCCCGAATTGATATTGGGAAGCATAAATTTTAGATTGGTAATCAATATTCTAAAGGCTTCGGCCAAAGGACTTAGATCGTTCACTTTTACCAAATCGGGTTCTCCTTTTACCACCTTAGGCAACTCTCCCAAAACCGCAGCTTGTCCCAATTTTTCAATATCGTGTTTGGTGTTGATTTTATTATCGAATAACTGTTTGATGTAAATAACCCCAAAGGGAATTAGCAATCCTAACAACAATGCTGCAAGATATATTATCTGCTTTTTAGGAGAAACCGGTATAATCGAACTATAAGCGTAATCCACCACCCGAGCTTTGGGAGCGGTAATGTTTAAATTAATCGCAGACTCTTCTCTTTTTTGCAACAGCAAAAGGTATAGGTTTTCCTTAATTTGTTGCGTTCTCTCAATCCCTCTGAATTGCTTTTCCAATGAAGGCAGTTGGGAAAGTTTTTGGTTGCTTTGGTTTTGTTCTCGCTCCAATTCATTACTCGCAATCTGCAAACTCGTTCTGCCATTCTGCAGGTTTTGTATGATATTGGATTTTAAACTACTGATTTGTCGGTTGAGATCCACCACCAAAGGATGGTCTTCGGTAGCGCTTTGTAACAACCTATTTCTCTGCAATACCAATTGATTGTAATTTCCAATCGCCACATTGGCATCGGTATCACTCAATCCGATGTTGTTTGGAATTAATTGGTCGTCTCCTTGACTTCGAATGGAACTCAACAACGCGTTGTTAATGCTCAACTGTGTTTGAACTTCTATTAGCTTTGCTTGTACCGCTACATCAGACTGCAAGCCTAATTCGGCTTCGGTTGCTATATCGGTTAAATCGTTTTTCTGTTTAAAATCCTGCTTCTCGTTTTCCACCTCTCCCAATTCTCCGGAAATAATTGCGATACGATCGTCAATAAAATCTATGGTTTTTTTCGCTACATAATTTTTATCTTCAATGGCATCTTTGTTGTAAATATCCACGAGACTGTTGAGGATGTCCTTAGCTTTGTCCACCTTGGCCGCATTCATCGACAAACTGACCACTGTACTTTTATCGGCCACCAAAGAAACCTCCAGATTGTCCTGCAATTGAGCTACTCTTGTATTGAGTGGAGCGTAAGAAATGAGCATTTGCCCTATCTCATTTTTGGAATTGTATTCCAAATTTTTTGAAATAGAGATATCAGAAAAAGGGAGCGCAATGGTTTTTCCCATTTCCCCGATTACTTCTCCTTTTGGCAATTCGGGAGATTTTAAAGACACTTTTCCGTTTTTTAATAAAGTAACTTCTATTGGTTCCTGGGGTTGTTCCTCTACCTTTTTCTCGGTTACAACTCTGATTTGAATGGGAGAGGATTCTCCATAAATTTCCTTTTGACTAAAACCTTCTTTACTAAAAATACTGAATTGTATGTGGGTTTCCTGCACTACTCTTTCCAAAAGGCGCTTGGACTTTAATATCTCCAATTCGTTTTCTACACTGTTGGTGCCCATTCCTCCTAAAATGGAAAGATCCCCCAGAATCTCCATACCGGGGGCGCTAGAGCTCCTTTCCGCGTCTTTTACCAAAATGGTAGATTGTACATTATAAATAGGGGTAGCCCATCTTACATACAAAAACGCCAATATCAAAGCAATCAATGCGCAAATAATAAAATATTTAATATTCCGAAGATAGGGTTTCACCATCTCCTGAATGTCTATTTCTTCTTCCTGTTCCTTATTTTTATCTAAAGTATTCATCTAAAATCTTAAAAATTATTTACGGACAATTAATGCGATGATTGTGACTAATATGGAAGCGATGGAAATATAAATACTCGTTTGGCGACCATAATTAGAAGAGTTAATTTCTGTTTTATTGGGGGAAACATAGATTACGTCGTTCTGTTTCAAATGGTAATAGGGACTATTTATAAAATCGGCTTTTGTGATGTCTATTCGGTGTTCAGAAATGTTGCCGTCGGTATTTCGGACGAGCAGTACGTTGGTTCTCACTCCATAAATGGTAACATCCCCCGCCATCCCTAAAGCATTTAAAACGGTGGCTTGCCCATCGGGAACAAGGTATTGACCGGGTCTAGAAACTTCCCCCAAAACGGTGATTTTAAAATTGCCCAAGTTGACATTCACAATAGGATTTTTCACGTATTTGGATATCCTATTTTCTAAATCTGCCTCTACTTCGGACAAAGTCTTATTGAGTACTTCTATTCTTCCTATTACCGGAAAATTGATATTTCCCTCGGCATCTACAATATAGGTAGGCGCAATCTCCATCTGCCCTGTATTGGGTACATTGGATAGGGATTCTCCATATCTCGCGGATCTTCTGGAAGAATAATTCTGATTAAAAGGAGCCACCACATCGGCATCTATCCCCGATACTTCAATTTTCAGCTGATCTCCCACCCCTATATTTAAATGTGCATTTTTTTTGGATGCTTCTATTGCCATTTGATCAATATCCTGCATATAGGTAATATCGTTCTTGGTTTTACAAGAAAAGACGATGAGGGGAAGCATTATAAATAGAGCCAATTGTTTTAACCTCATTATGTTTTTTTTAAGATTGCAAATATAGTATTTTTCTTTTTCTATCTGTCCAACATTTCATAGAGAGAATTATTGCTTCTAAACTCGGGAACAATATTTTTCAACTGCCTCACCACTTCGAGCTTATCTTTTTTCAAAGCCGCTCTGACAACTCCATTAATCAATAGATTTACCTGGTCGAATTTCATGTGTGGATCCATAGAAACCATAATTTTATTGTGGTGCGTAGGTAAATTCCTCGTATTATCGCTTAGCAATTCCTCGTATAGCTTTTCTCCGGGTCTCAATCCCGTGAAAACAATTTGAATGTCCTTATCGGGTTCATAGCCGGACAATTTTATCATTTTTCGCGCCAAATCTACAATTTTCACCGGATCGCCCATATCGAAAACAAAAATTTCTCCTCCGTGCCCCATCGTGCCGGCTTGAAGCACCAACTGACATGCTTCCGGAATGGTCATAAAATAGCGAACAATCTCCGGGTGGGTAACGGTAACGGGGCCTCCTTTTTCGATTTGCTTTTTAAAATGGGGAATTACAGAGCCATTGGACCCCAACACATTGCCAAATCGGGTGGTAATAAATTTGGTGGTATTCCCCGGAATATCCTGAAGAGATTGTACCAATAATTCTGCCACACGCTTGGAAGCTCCCATTACATTGGTGGGATTGACGGCTTTGTCGGTAGAAACCATCACAAAACGGTTGACTTTATATTGCATAGATAAATGCGCTATAATTTTGGTACCCAACACATTTACCAATACTGCCTCCCGAGGATTCTCCTCAATCATGGGAACATGCTTGTATGCCGCTGCATGGTACACCATGGAGAAGCGATATTCTTCGAAAATATCTTCCAAGCGCCTTTGGTTGGAAATATCTCCCAATACGAATTTACAAGGAATGTTGGGATAGTTTTCTTTCATTTCCAATTCTAAATCGTACAGAGGGGTTTCTGCCTGATCGAAAATAACGATTAGCGAAGGATTAAAGTGCGCTACCTGGCGAACGATCTCGCTTCCGATAGAGCCGGCTCCTCCGGTAATTAAAACTGTTTTACCGTTGTGTCTTTTATGCACCTCTTCATCGTCCAATTTTATGGGATTTCTGTTGAGCAGGTCTTCTATCTGGAGGTTTTTTATGCTTTTATTTAAATCTTTATTCTCTAAATTGGTAACGGATGGCGCCTTGAATATTTCTATGTTTTTTTCCAGACCGATGCCCACCCACTCATCTAATTCTCTTTTTGATAGATGCTCTGCCACCAACAGTATCCCATCGATTTTATTAGAAAGATTGGGTCTTTTTAAAAAGTTTTCTTTGGTTGTAATGTCTCTGCCCAGCAACTTGGCTCGGGTGGAGCTATCGTCTTCTGCTATAAAGCCTTCTATTTTATATGGAACATTGAAGTCCGTAGTAATCGCTCTTGCTATGGCAATGGACTCGTCGCCAATTCCCAATACCATAATTTTTTTTCTGTTGATGGCTTTGCTATATTTTTTTACATAATAGAAGAATTCTTTCACCACAATTCTTAGCAAAAAAAGAAAGGCAAAGGAAAATGCGAAATAAAAGAAAAGCATGGAGTTCCTTATGAGAGCCGTGCCATTGTACCTTTCGGAGATCACATTAACGATAACAATACAAATGGACGTACAAAAACTGGCCAAAAAAAGTTTGAACAAATCTATAATAGTGGAATGCCGAACAATTCCGGAATAGGTGCGGAACAGAAGCATAAAAATCACATTGGTTACGATGATCAATGCAAATTTTTCCATAGAAGACAGAAAACCTATGGGCCTAACCCCTAAAGAATCTATCATCAGATTGGAAATTAATAACGAAAAAATCAGAATAAAAATATCTAAAATTAAGATTACCCATCTGGGGAGATACCTCACGTCGGAGAGGCCTAGAATATTATCGCCCGAGTAAATTTTATTCCGCACTCTTTGTAAAATCTTCATAATTCATCTATAAATTGTATTCGATATGAAAATTTCTCATTCGAGATTTCTCCGTTTTTTCATTAGCTTTTGCAAAAATACTGCTTTTTTCAATACAATCACCTTTATCTATAGTTTTAAATTGTTTGATCTATAATTTTAAACTATTTATAACCTGTTGTGCATTTAGCACAAATTAATTTTAATTTTGTTTAAACTTCTTTTGAAAACGAAAAAATTCAGATACTGAATCATTGTAAAAGCTGTTATTTTCGAGGCAATTCTAGTGACTAAACCTTGAAATGTTTTTGCTAAATTAATATGAATCAAAAACTGTCCGTTTAATTGAGAAATTGCGGTCTCAATGCGTTTTCTGATTTTTGATTTTGTTTTGGAAAATGCTACAAAATCATGCTGATTTTTTCGCATAGGAACTGAAAGTTTAATGTTGGAATAATTGAATAAATCAAGCTGTAACTCTTTACTGATATATCCTCTATCGCCGATTAACAAACAGTTTTGAAAGTCATGTTTAATATCATGGAGATAGTTCACATCATGAACATTTGCAGGCGAAAAATCATAAGAATGAAAGATTCCGTTTTTGTCACAAACCGCATGAAGTTTATACCCAAAATACCGTGTTTTCTGAGCTGCACAATAGCCAAAAGCAGGTTGTATTTCCTGCGTTGAACAAATCCGGGAACGATTCGCTCTGCTAATTTTACAAATTTCGATGGGCGTGGAATCAACAATGAAAACATCCGTAAAATCAGAAAATTTCTCACTCAGAGTTTCTCTGATTTTTTCAATATAAAGAAAAAGTCTTCTTTTCCTTTTATTGTATACACTTCTTTCTATTTTGTTTTCCAATTCAGTTCCTGA